>Ga0209700_100741_pt1 | contig 64828 bp, 31 predicted proteins | sample SiratroredBW_FD_187528 | JGI IMG/M metagenome (GOLD analysis project Ga0209700, IMG submission 187528) | Root nodule microbial communities of legume samples collected from California, USA - Siratro red BW (SPAdes) (version 2) | ecosystem: Host-associated > Plants > Roots > Nodule | place: USA... | reverse complement strand
TCGGAACCCTATTCCTAGAATCCCAATTTATCGCGTATTTCCTCTAGGTCATAAACTCAAAATCACTTTCCAGTAGTTTTCAAGAATTAAAGACAAGATTCCATAAAATACACAATCAAGCATGAAGAACAAGAGGGAAATACCAAATCTGAATAGAAACTGAATATTATAAATCAAGATCCAAGGTACAAATGAGTTTCGAAAAGATTACATTCAATCCCAAGATATGAAGACTTAGCTACCCATGGCAGCCATTACAACTCAACAACGGAAGATTGCTTGAGAAACCGTAAGCTCCCGCTCGGGTTCCGTCACTTCTATGCTTTTCTTCTTGCTTCTCCAAGTTCCAAATCCCCTTTTCTCTCCCTCTTTCACCCTATATACGCATTATTGGCTCAACTCGAGTGGCTTTTCGCCTGAGCCACAGTTCCTCGCCTGGAGCGAAAATTCATGGAGCTTACTGGAGTAATTTCGCCCGGGGCGAAATATCCTCGCCCGGGGCGAAATATCCTCGCCCGGGCAAAAATTCATGAAGCTCACTGGAGTAATTTCGCTTGGGGTGAAATATCCTCGCCCGGGCGAAAACCTCCTTGCCTGGAGTGAACTGAGGGCGAGGACCTCTGCACCTTCCTATCATTCTGGCTTTTATTCGCCTAGGGCGAGCTATGGGCGAATATGGGCGAGTGTTGCTTTGTCTTTTCAGCTCTTTTCTTCGCCAATCTTCCAATCTTTCTTTGTCTTCATATTTTTCTTCCTAAAAGTCATAACAACTGCAGTTAATTGGATTCTTTCTACTCATGAATTAGTTTTTGTATGCGATTCCAAAAACTCTATATTTGGGGTTAAATATTTCCTTAAGAATACTTAAACTCTCACAAATTCCGGTATTCTCATGTCTAAGAATACCGAAATTTGGCACTTATCAAGAGGTAACTGGACTGTGTAGAGTTTGAGGTCTTGTGTTGCTCTTGTTTTCCATAGTCGATATCAGAGTTTGGCCTCTAAAGGGTTGAACGCTTGAAAACTTCTAGAGGAAAAGATTCAACATAGTAAGCACGACACAATTGATAATAGCTGAGGGAACATCTATTACAAGGCCTCTAATATTCTTATGAGAAGACTACCCATACTGAAAAGATAGGATGGAAACATACATCAAACGTACTCAGTATCAGTTGTGGTCTATCAGAGCAAGAGGTGATATAGAGGTCAAGGCTCCAACAAAGATTGAACACAAGTTAAATTCAACCAGATGTAGTACATTCTAACTTAAGCTCTATCAAAAGATAGATATAAGAAAATTTTCAAGCTGAAAACAACCAAGAGATACTAGACACCTTATAGATTGACTATAAGGAGAACACAAAGAACAAGTTAGATGATAGAATTGATTTATGTGATATTTTTGGACTACTTTTTATAACAAAACCAAGTCTATCTAAGTTTAGAATTTGTGTAATAATCAATTTTAGGTAGTTTTTGTTAATAATTATTGATTATGAGAGTCAGAAAATAGATTTGATTGCTAATTCCTATTATTTTTCTTAAAAATGGATGTGATGTGTGTCAGGCACATTTCTTTGAACTTGCTCTCGGGTTTTATTAAGCGAATTCAAGTTTGCTAAGTAGGGCTTGACTTCTTTTGCTCAAACTTTGCTTCTTTCTCTCACTCCCTCAATGTTTCAATCCTCCTCCTTCTAATCTAATGCTTTTTTGCTCAATTTTAATCAAAATATAAGGAATCAGCAATCAAATCCTTTTTCTTACTCCCATAATCAATTATTAATAAAAATCAAATAAAATCTATAATTAAGTAGATTTTAAGTATGGAGAGAGTTGGTTTTCGTCATAAAATAAGCCAATAATGTCTTGTAAATCTACTCTATCTGTCTCTAAATAAAACAGGCATATGGTCTAATCCTTGTACATCAAACTAATTATGTCAAGGAACTCCTAAAGAAATATATAGTAGATGAAGCTAGAATCATGTGCACCCCAATGGATCCCACAACTTATCTTGGCCTAGAGAAAGAATCTAAACTAGTAGATATTATTGAATATAGGCAAATGATTGGATCATTACTATATTTAACAACGTCTAAGCTAGATATTATGTTTAATGTTTATTTATGTGCTTGTTTCTAGTCATCCAAGAGAGAAGTACACCTTATTGTAGTAAAAAGAATGTTTGGATATCTCAAAGGTACTACTAATCTTGGTCTTTTCTACGAAGCAAGAGAAAATTTTAGCTTGTAGGGTTATTGTGGCGCAAATTATGTTGGAGACAAAGTGGAAAGGAAAAGCACAAGTGAATGTTGTTATTTCATTAGAGGTAACTTAATCTCATAGACTAATAGCAAAAAGGAACGATTGCATTGTTCGCAGAAACTGAATATGTTTCAACTGCTCATTGTTGCTCACAATTGTTATGGATTAAGAATGAACTTGAGCATTACAACGTTCATGAGACAAACAGTCCTGTTATATGTGATAATAGTTTGCAATTAGTTTATCTAAAAATTATATTTTTAACTCTCAAGCAAAACATATTGAAATTAAATATGATTTCATATGTGATTATGTTTGAAAAGGAATAATTAATCTATAGTTTATTCCTCCTACAAAGGATCATTTTTTTTTTTGAAATAGAAAGATCTTTTGGGAATGAGACGTATTGAAGACTAAATCCTTATATTTGTAGTTTTGTTATGCACTAAATGATCAAATTTGTTGATTTTTGTAGGTAAAGTTTTGTTTTTACACTCATGAGTCTTGATTTAAATTCTCTAAATATTTGATTGATTAGTTGATTTCATAACATATTTTTGTTTGTGAATATTTGGTTAAATATTAGATCAAATCTGTGACTTTCATTGATTGAAAACTTTCTTTTTCGAATAAATCTGAGTTACAACTTTCCCTCTTTCCTTGTTACTATTTTTTTTAGAAAATCTCACATATTTAATCCCGATTAACCTTAATTCTAAGGTATTTGTAAAGCTTTCACTATCATATACTTCTTTAGAGAAACACATTTTTGAAACCCAAAGTATATGGATTCCCCAATTCCAATTCCTTCCTCTACCTCTTCTTCTTTCCCTACTAACTTAGAAAAACTTTCCACATTTTCTGAATGGGAGTTAAGTGCCTAATCCTTGAGTTATCATTTTCTGCGAAAGAAAGCCAAATTGAAGGTTTTACAAGCATATAAAGAAAGAGACTGGATGCGTTGTTAAAGGTTACTGGTGGATCGTTAGGAAAATATCCTATAAATACTAAAGACAAGGTGCTTAACAAAACATAGGAAATGATTAGTCGAGCTTTATTTACGGAATGACACCTAAACAATCAAATGATGAATGACTTGGAAGAGTTTTATCACAAGAACAGAGAAAATGACCTTCTCCACATGCAACAAATAGAAGCTCGTTTTTGTAGGTGATTACCCTTAATTTTTTCTAACAACTTAACAAATCTCTAAACGAGTTGTTGTTCTAAATTGTATCAAACCAGCTACCTAAATCCCTGCAAAAACGATGATTTCTTTCACTAACTCCTTTTTTATGATGTCAAAAATGGGGAGAAAGAAGAATTTTGAGCTTTTGTTTTGAGTTTTAAGAATTTTTAATTTTGGTTGAGTTTTTTGCTTTCAATAATAGTTTTAGGTGTTTGGTTCGAAATCTTGATTGTTAATTCTTATGTTTTTATGTTTATTCTATCATTGAAATAAATAAAAGTATTTGAATTACTAGTTATGAAGTTTGATATTCCGCTTGCATATACTTTGATACATGTTAATAATTATATTCGTGATTTGTTCACTTATAGTTTTGTGATAATAAAAAAAGGAGAGATTGTTAAGACATTAGATAGTCTATAACCAACTAGATGATCTAATACCCATTCGAAATCTCATGATACGAGAGTCTATAAGTTTTGATGATAACAAATACTACAAGACTACTTAAAGGATATAACAAAGCTCACTTATGTGCAATAATAAAAGGTTAAATAATAAGTAAATCTACAGTTTTAATCTGATGGATGATATCATCAACAATATTACTATCAAATACAGGCACCCAATCCCTAAACTATATGGTATGCTTGATGAGTAACATGGTTCATTCGTGTTTTCCAAAATTGATTTGAAGAATGATTATCCAAATTCGTATTGAAAAGGGTAATGAGTGGAAGAATGTTTTCAATATCAAATTTTTACTATACGAGTGGTAGGTGATGTCTTTTGGCCTTACCAACGCACTTAATACATTCATGAGGCTTATGAATCATGTTCTACGAAATTATATAAGAACATTTGTAGTTGTATATTTTGATGATATTCTAGTGTATAGTCATAGTCTAGTGTCTCATATACAACATTTAAGGGAAGCTTTGTTAGTTCTTAGAAATAATAAATTGTTTGTCAATGGAAACAAATGTACATTTTGTGTATATAGTGTCATCTTTTAGGTTTCATTGTCAATAATAAAAGGGTTTATGTTGACCCCTCCAAAATAAAAGTCATTTAGGATTGACCCACTGCAAGGAATGTAGGAAATGTTAGGAGTTTTCATGGACTAACAAGTTTTTATAGACAATTTGTGCCTAATTTCTCTAGTCTAGCTTCACCTCTCAATTAGTTGGTGAAGAAAGACGTTACATGCCACTGGGAGGAAAAAAAGAAAAGGTTTTTCAAAGAATAAATGCACTTATTCTAGCTTTACCTAACTTTTCTAAACCTTTTAAGCTAGAATGTGATACATCGTAAGTAGGCATAGGTGTTTTGTTTTTACAGAGTGGTCATTCCATTGCTTATTTTAGTGAAAAAATTCATAGTGTCACTCTTAATTACCCCACATATGACAAGGAAGTATATGTTTTGGCGAGAGCCCTTCAAACATGGGAACACTATCTTATGTCTCAAGAGTTCATCATTCATAATGATCATGATTCACTCAAATATTTGAAAGGTGAACACAAGCTAAATAAACGACATGCAAAATGGATAGAATATCTAGAATAGTTTTAGTATGTGATTAAGTACAAGAAAGGAAAAAACAAATATCGTAGCTAATGCGCTGTCTCGAAGACATATGTTATTTTTTAAATTAGGTTCCCAAATTCTTGGATTTGATCATACTCATGAGCTAGATAGCCAAGATCTTGATTTTCATCTATTTTTGCTAGTTGTCAAACAAAATGACAGGGAGCTTACTATATAGCCCTGGGATACTTATTTAAAGAGGGAAAATTTTGCACTCCCCAAGGTTCACATAGAAAGCTCTTTGTCAAAGAAACACATGAAGGGGGACCTTATGGAACATTTTGAGTTAGAGAAAAATTTGAGCATATTAAAAGACAAATTCTTTTAGCCCAACATGAGACAAGATGTCTAGAGGTACTGTTTAAAATGCATTTCTTGTTTACAAGCTAAGTCTAAGGTTATGCCTCATGGATTGTACACACCTTTGGCAGTTACTTGTACTCCTTGGGAAGACATTAGTATGGACTTTACCTTGGGTTTACCCAGAACCCAAAGTGGCTTTGATTCTATTTTGTGGTAGTAGATTGTCTTAGTAAAATGGCTCATTTTATTCTCTGCCACTAAATAGATGATGCAAGTAACATAGAAAAACTCTTCTTAAGAGATGTAGTTAAACTTCATGGGTTACCTAAAACCATAGTTTTAGATAAAGATCCCAAATTTATCAATCATTTACGGAGAACACTCTGGAGTTGACTGGGAAAAAAACTTAATTTCTCTATTTCTTGTCATCCTCAAACGAATGGACAAACAGAAGTTATGAAATGTAACAGCAAGTCTTGGGATGAGTACCTTTCCCATACTGAATTTGTTTATAATAGGGTAGTTCACAAAACTACTAAATATCACCCTCTGAGGTTGTGTATGGTTTTAACCCTATTACACATTAGACTTATTGCCATTGCCAAATCCACAAGATTTCATTCATAAATAAGGGGCATCAAAGGCAGAATTTGTGCGAAAATTGCATGAGAAGGTTAAAACATAAATACAACAACAAAGTAAGAGATATGTTAAACAAACAATAAGGGGAAGAGAGAATTAATTTTCAAAGAGGGAGATTGGGTTTGGCTACATTTAAGAAAAGATATATTTCCAAAACAAAGAAAGTCAAAACTCAACCCTCGTAGTGATGGACCATTTCAAGTCCTCAAAAAGATTAATAATAATGCATATCAATTACATTTGCCTAAGAATATAAAGCACATGCTACCTTCAATATTATTGATTTAATTCCTTTACAGATAGCACAGATGATGAGGCAGATGGGACAAATTTGAGGGTAAATCCTCTTTAAAAGGGAGAGGATGATGGATGAAGGTCAAGTCAATGTCCTAAACAATAGCAATGGCTAAGCACATACATGAAGATTGGAATTCAAAGACACATACTCAACCCAAAATGTTAGCACCAATGCTAAGCATGTGATTTGATGAAGTCAATAAAGACCATAACTTGTTGAAGTTCTGATGGATTGGATCTGGATTATGTTAGATCAATGCCTAGCATGTGAGTTGATGAAGGCTGCTTCATGATGAATCTGTTGGAACCAACTTGGACCAGAATTGTTCAAGTGAATGACTTTGTGCCAACATGAAGATGGTTGGGTGATTCGGTCTTGGTCCTTAGTTGGGTTTGTGTGTTGATGTTGGCTTAGTTCTTAATCGTTAGTGGCATGGTTCATCATTCCTGGGGTGTTAAGAGATTTTCAAATATTTTTATTAAAACTGGTTTTAAGAAAAATAGCCCAAACTGATTTTTGCTGAAAAATATTTTCAATCAATTGAAGTTTTAAAACAATTGATTGAATGTGACAGTTATTTCTGTTACTATTGGAATCTTTGACTGAATCAACTAACGGTCAATTCAATCGATTGAATGGTTTGTTCAATTAATTGAACCAGTGACAGCTAAGCTGTTTTAAAACTGACTTGGCTATTTAAATAAATTGGCACTATCATTTTCAGATAACTAAGATTTTTGAAAAGCATTCCTTGAGATATTCTAAGTGAGAAATAGCGCCCAGTTTGTGCGATCATCTTTGACAAAGCTTTTCAAAACAAGAAACCTCAAAGAACGGGAATCTTTAAGCATCCTTGAGTGAGGTTCTTGCAACTTTGTTTCTAGACCAAAGCTAAGTCTTCTACACCTGATCTCTAGTCATTGTAATTTGTTCTGTGTAGAAGTATTGTAGGAATAGATGGCTCCAGAAGGGGGGGTTGAATGGAGCCTACACTCAATTCGCTATAAATAGAAACCACCAACCAAGGCAAAAATATATAAGCACAGATAAAGTAGTTTTATACTGGTTCACCCTAATCTCTTGGGCTATGTCCAGTTCTCCCTTAAACAAACTATTTAAGAGGTTCCAGTATTTAGCAAATCGTTACAACGAGTACACAAACCTCTCCAGGTTACAACGAATACACAAACCTCTCCAGGTTATCACGAGTACACAAACCTCTCCAGGTTATACCAGTCCCAATCTCCCTCTGAGATCAAGACCACTAAAGAATTAAAGAAACACTCTCAAAGGAGAGAACAACGAAAGCTCACAAAGGTTTAGTTCACAATGGTGAAGAATTACACAATGGTTTCACACAATCCAAAACTCTATATGCTCTCTATAGCAGATTGACAATAAACACTCAGTATATTTTTTTCAATGTATTATATGATGTATTTCTCTTCTTGTTATATATTCTTCAACTTGAACTTGCTCCTCTATATGTAGCTTTCTAAAGACTAGCCGTTGGGATGCTTAAACAGATCAATCTTGACTTTCTGATGTATGGAGCTCAAACTAGAAATACTTCTCTAATTTTCATACTGCATTAAACTTGATTAAGTCTATATCGGAAATAATTTAATATAACATAGAGAAATTATATCTGGGATACTCATCAATAATTTGAATAATTTCTATTATGAACATATTTGAACGTTAATACACATTATGATATAAAATCAATTAATCACATCTAAATAGTCCATAATAATTTGAATAATTTCCATTATGAACAGATTTGAACGTTAGAGCACAATATGATATAAAAAATCAATTAATCACATTTAAATACTTCATAATAGTTTGAATAATTTTTATTATGAACAAATTTGAACGTTAGAGCACAATATGATATAAAATCAATTAAAATCAAATCAATAACACATAAAAGTAAATAGTAAGAAAACTTATCTCTTTGTAGACCATGTGTCTCCTGCTTTAATAATAATAATGTTAATTGTGCAATGTATATAAGTCATCAAATATAAATGTATACTTGAGTTTTGTTATCATCAAAACTTTAACAAATGATTTGATCCTCTAAAGGGACTTTGGACTGTCTAATGTTCAACAAGTACTATGTGATCAATTGTTGACCTTACTGCTTTTGTAATCTATTTGCTGTTTCCAATTACTGGGTTTGTAATTGAGATAGTGCAGTGAGTTTCTGCACTGGTCTCACATCTGCTGAGGGGTTCAGTGGAGTGTGAGTGCTGCGAGGAGCAGTGTTTGCTTGCGAGTTACAAGTGGTTTTGGTGCAGTGGGTTTCTGCACTGGTTTCACACTAGCTGAGGGATTTAGTGAGGTGTGAGTGCTGCGGGGAGCAGTGTGTACTGTGGGGAGTAGTGATAACTTGCTGGGAGCATGGGTTGTAAACTGATCTTGTGATCTTTTTAGTGGAAATCTTTTCTAGTTTGCAAAGGACTGGATGTAGCCCTTGAGGAAGGGTGAACTAGGATAAATCTTTGTGTTCTTGATTTCCTCTTCTCTTTTCTTAATCATTTTATTATTTGCTTGCATTCGCCTAATAAATTGATCACTGAATCTTTGTATTCACTAAGAATTTATGGGTATATCTTTGTGTTCTAAATTTTTTTAAATATATCTGAATCAACTGTGCTTCTGGGTTATTTCTAATCTACTGGAATGTGGTTAATCATCTTGATTCTGGATTAACACATCTTTGTACTGAAAACTATTTTCTGGATTTACCTCTAACAATTTCCGCTGTGCATAATTGATTGTTTACTGGACAGTCCAGAATTACACAAGTTGATTGATTGAATCAAGATTTTTTATTCTCTACTTCAAGAACTTTTTGTATTTGCAAAAATATTTTGAAAGTTCAATTCACCCCCGCCCCCCTCTTGAACTCGGTCTGAACCTTATTTTGCACAAAATGCTGACAAATAGGTCTAGCTTTTGATTGTAAAAATGTACAGAACATTATTTCATACAATTGTATAAATTATAGGCTAGAATAAAAGTCAAACTAGGTTTAGAAGGTTGACTTAGGCTTGCTTAGGGTTAGGGTTAGGTTTAGCACACCTAGTCACATAATGTCATGTGTCAACATGGTACTAGAGAGCATGGAAGCTTGCGGATCAAGGAAGAGGCACACATATGGCAACACCACATTGGAAAGTATCCAAAATTACGGAACAAGCTAGGGTTTGGATGTCTTCCACAACAAGTTAGGGTTAGGGTATGAAAAGTGCTCCAAAAGCTAGGGTTAGGGTATGAAATCTATAGCTATGTAATTTTCAGCTTATGTTGAGTAATGAAATGCTACAAAAAATTTTCCAACTTCATTACATTGGGTTAATCTTTGTTAGCCCCTCTTGAGTCTAACCTAAAATCTACTTGATAGTTGGCCTGACCTCTATCAATTCTTGTTCCATCTAATTCATTCTCTTCACATAATTCATTGCATCCACTGCCATACTTCCATTCATTTGTTCAACAAATTGTTCAAGCTCCTGTCGCAACCAAGATCACGACGGGACAATGAAAAATAATTTTATTTTTTTTTTAAATTGAGAAGGGAATCACCATCATAGTTTAATATTGGAAAACCATAGAAAAATCAAAAATGAAATTTTTGCAAACCAAATTTAAGATTCCAGATTCAGTTACGTGTGGAGAAGGTATTAACACCCCCACAACATCCGTCCTAAGACTTTACCTTTAATCAAATAAGCAAAAATAAGTGTGATTTTACAAAATGTTATTTTTTCCAAAAATAATGACAATAACTATGCCATTGCAGCAAATAAAAACAAACATAAATACAATAACAAAAATACAAACAAAAATAAGAATAAGTAAACAAGGAATAAACAAATAAAAATATTTTTTTTTTACTTTTTGGGTCCGACAAAAATTGACCTTAGTCTTATGTATTTCCATTCAGGATGAAAAATCAGGCATCACGTAGTTATATTTTAAAAATTTATTTGATGATATTTGATATATTTTTAATTTTTGAAAATTTTATATTTTATATTATTTGTTTAGAAGTATTTTAAAAACTAGTAGAATCTTATTTTAAAACAAAGTACCAAAAAAACATTTAAAATTTTCATATACTTTAAAGGTAAGATTTCGATTAGCAAAATAAAAGACCAGTAAAGAAAAAACTAGAAACTAAACAATGATGTTGGACAAAAAAAAACTATTTTCTCAAAAAGAAAAAATGTGATATTTGTGTATATAAATGAAAGGGAGGTGCAAACAAGATTCTGCTGGGCCAAAACCCCAACACACAAACCCTTCACTTTTCCGTTTGGGTTCAGAACCCATTGCCTCATTCATTCACGACCTAACTTGGCTGTGGCCATGTAAAGGTGCAAAAGAAACTAGAAAATGTTGTCGCGTGAATAGAGCAGATGCATGGTGCACGGAGGCTGCACAGTGCACAGTGGTGGCGCGGGGACTAGGCAGTGTCACAGGCAGCGTGTGTAGCGCGCAATAGGTTGCGGCATTGATGAAGTGACGGCGACAGAGGCAGAGAGGAAGAACGGCGAGCCGAAGTGCAGGAACCCTCGCCATTTGACATACTCGGGGGTGAAGTCACCGGTGACGGTAGAGACACCTAGCTATGCGTGGGCGAGGTTGTTTGGAGAATGCTGTGGTGGTTTCCGGTGTCCGTGACTTTGGTCAAGGCAATACAGTGATAAGTTTTGAAGGTTTAGAATTGGTTCTGTGTCTTAACCTTAGGCTTCATGTGCATTTAGGTCGCAGTTTGAGTTATGTGGCTTTGCAGAGGCACTATTTATGGGCAAAGGAAACTTTTCCACATGAGGCTTACAAAAGCTAGGTTTGTGTATATATGTGCCTAGAGGCTTCAAAGGGGTAGCTTAAGTTTGAGGTCTTGGTGTGTGACGTGAATACTATTTCATGGTTCGGTTCCTTCTACATAAAAGCTAGTGAGTGTACCAGCGTGGTAGCTTTACTCATGGCAAAAGAGATGTTGTTTAGTTCCATAGTTGGTGTTCTTGATGCTTGCGGTAAATGTTTCCGGGAATGGGTTTTCGGAAGCATTGGTTTTCTGGTTTGTAGTGATGGTACGTTTACCTCCATGCACAAAGCAGTGACACTGTAAACCTCGTCAACAATGCACACAGTTTCATACTACACATTTCACATTGTATACGGGTTGCAATATTTGGTTTCAAAGATTCTATATTTTTTTTTCGTGAGGCAAAGGGTCTAGAACCCGTAACCATACCAGCATGCATGGCTTTGTCCACGGTTAAGGAAAAGGGAACATTCATCGTCTGTGTTAACAGGTTCGGCATTCTTGGTGTTTAGGAGGTAGTGAGCTTCCGATTATGGAGATTGAACGAGGGTGAGCTTTTTGACAATTTGATTTTGTGTATATGTGAAACATTAGTTGAGGTGCAGTTTGGCATTTCCGATGGGTTGATTCATTCGTTGTTGTTCTTGCAAGAGACCGATTAGCTCTAACAACAACAAAGTCTTCTACAGTTGCTCCTCGGTCAGCTCTTTCCGTTCGCTATTACTGCTCCGATTGCTTCAAAGTCCATCGTCTCGAGAGGGGTCCTGCAGACACTACGACACTCAAGTCAGTTTAGGGTTCGAGTGTGCAGGTAGTTTAGGTCAGAGTTTAGAAGTCCCTTATTTGTAGTGATTGAACTCATATTTATAGATGTTGTAATGGCTTGGAGTGTTTGGGCCCGATCAGTTATATTTTGTTAATCTGTTACGATCTGTTAATCTGTTATGATTTGCTAACCTGTTACAATCCGTTAAGTTGTTACGATATATGCAAGTTTGGTTGTGTCTTGGTCAACCGTATAGTACATAGGCCCCCCAAGACCTCGAGGACGAGTAATGGCTAAAGAGGATTTAGTATCGAGTAGATAATGATTACATTTGTCATGTTGGTCATCCAAAAACAAGTGTTAAAGGTGGATGTTCCTGCGCCTTTTCTCGGTTTGCGCATGTCTCGTTCTCGAATAGCTCATTTTACCTTAACCGTTAAAAGCTGTGATTATACACCTCACAGTTGGTTTCATTGGTGTTAAGCTTCAATGGTTAAAAGTTGTGATTATACACCTCACAATAAGTTTCGTGGTTGTGAAGATGAGATGTTTATTCACCTCACGGTTTGAAGCTGAGAGGCTGAGAAGCTGAGATGCTGAGAAGTTTATATACCTCACGTTAGTTTCGTGAGGTGTTTGTGGCTATCTTGGTTGAAAGTTGAATGATTATACACCTCACGTTTGGTTCCTTGAGGTGTGTGTGGCATTCTCGATTGAAAGTTGAATGATTATACACCTCACGGTTGGTTCCGTGAGGTGTGTGTGGCTTTCTCGGTTAAAAGCTGAATGATTATACACGTCACAATCGATTCTGTGAGGTGTGTGTGGCTTTCTCAGTTGAAAGCTGCTCCAAAAGGTGAACCTCGTGGTGTGAAGCTTTAGATGCGTTTTGCGAGTGAAGACCGAAATGCTTGTCAGCCCTTGTACCAATAGTTTTAGATTGGGTTTCGAAGTGCAAACTGAAGTGGTTATCGGCCCTTGTAGAGAGCTTGGCTTGAAGTGATCTTGGCCATGTTGATCATGAGGCATGAGCTCCATAGTTTCAAATAGGTAATGAAGAGTGATGCATATAAGTCCCCTGTGAAAACCAATTTAAGAAAATACTGCAAAGACTAAATGTGTTATTTTGAAAATAAAAAATAACAAGCTTCTAACAATCAACTATTGAAACAAGATAAGGCATATCTCCAAAAATAAAAGATTAGGAAATTTATTTGAGTGATTGTCTCTTGTGCTACCCCAGGCAAGATTTGTTGGATGATTGAACATTGGATTTAAAGATCTAGATGAGTTCTTCCAGTTTTACTGATGATTGAATTTATAAGCCAATGCTCCTTATCTCCTCATACACTATTAGAAAAAACACATTTAATCGCGGTTATTCAACGCTTACAAACGTGATTCTGGAACCGTGATAGATCCAACCGCGATAAAAAGTACTGAAGATACCAGCGCGGTTGTATAACCGCGATGGAAAGTATAGCATACCAACGCGGTTCTTAAGCAACCACGGTAAGAAATGCCTAGAGTGAACCAAAATATAGCAAAAAATTGAGATACCAACGTGGTTATGATAAAAACCACAGTGGTATGGGACATCCCACTGCATACCACCGCGGTTGTTAACAAACAACCGCAGTGTTAGTGCCCAATTCGATTCTAAGCAGGTTGTGCCCAATTCTCTCCTTTCTCAACAGGTAGTGGACCAGGATGAAGATCTCCAAGCCATTTCAACCTCTAGCTCCACTTCTCAACTTGAGATCTGCATCCTCGAGGTCCACGTGACGAGATCGATGAAGCTGGGATTCCGGCAGTTACGAAGGCAGTCGGCGAGGCTAGCGCCAGGGACAAATTGGTAGACGAGGAAGATGATGATGTTGGAGACAGAGGCACCGAGAAGTTTAACAAGGGTACTGTGGTGGCTCCGGCAGATGATGGCAAGGCGGCAACTAAGCTCCGGGAGGTCGATTTGTTGGCAGAATTTGTGGCGGTGGCGGATTTGGCAACACCAAGAGGAGGAAGAGAGGCGTGGGGCACAGAAGTTGGCGGTGGCGGCGGGGATCTTGGAGACATGGTATATGTTAGGGCTTTCAGGGAGGGTATCTTTGAGACTTGCACATCTAAGGGAAAGTTTGTGGGTGTAGCTAATGTGCGCCGTGGAACACCCTCGCATGGCTTAGCTTTGTTGGCGGCGTGAGTAGCTCCCCATTCAAATCATAGCCCACTTGAGTAGCTCCTAAAGAATGACAAAATTTCAACAAACTCCACCGATTGCTTCATCCATCTCAAACCGATTCACACAAAAAAAAACTTCACAAATTAAAATAAAAAGAAAAACATAGATATTCGAAACTCCACAGAAAATAAAAAGCAAACAAACCTCACAGATTGATCCGGCGAGCTGCGAAAATGAAAGAATTGGGGAGAGATTGGTGTAGCGGCGAAAAGCGAGGGCGATCGAAGTGAAGATCGTGAAGGAAGGAGTGAGGAAAGGGCGGAAAATGCGTAATGGTGGAAGAGGAAAAGGTGGAGGAGGCTTTGAAAGAGTGGGCGGAGGAAACTATGGTGAAAGCATGGTGATAGAGAAATTTAGGGTTTGAAAAATTATTTTTATGTCTTACCACCGCGGTTCTGGAACCGTGGTGGTATCCCCTGCAACATTTCTTTTTTAAATTATTTGTGTGTCTTACCATCACAGTTCTGGTACCAACCGCGGTGGTATCTCCTGCAATTTTCAATTTTTAAATATTTGTGTGGCTCGTGGGGAATACAACTACGGTTGTTGTAGACAACCACTGTGGTACCGTTGCACTTAATTTCAAAATGCCACCATATTTTTTTTAATGTGGTTCCCTCTTAACCGCGGTGATATCCTGTCGCGAAATGTATTTTTTCTACTAGTGATAGCAACTTCATACTTGCTTAGTAACTAAGCTTCGATTTGTGCTTTTAATTGTAGGCTGTCATATTAGGATTCTTGAGAATATTCTTCCTCCTGCATGAGTAACGTGGATACTGGAAAAGCTGTCGAGTTCTGCAATAGGATGCAACCACAGGAAAATCCTCCCAAATCTGAAGTAATGTCTCCTCACTTGGTTCGTTTTTCTTCCTTGAGAGAGGAGAATCATGAGCCTAAACTCTATTCTAATATGGTGGAGTTATGGCGTCCGCTCCCATATTCCGGCGAGAGGCTGCCTCCGTCGCCAATTTCTGGGCTACCTCCGGTTTGCCTCTAATATCTTGGTTTTGTATTTTTTTTGTCGAGGAACTGTGCTTTATTCATAAGCCTTTTTATTAGAGATTCTTCAAACTCCCTTATAATATAGCATTGCCATGCAGCTTGAGTGAAACATTAAGCCTATAAAAAATAGGTTTAAGCTGAGTTCAAGAGCGGGGCTGAATTGAACTTTCAAAAATTTTCACTAAAATGTCTCTTATAAAATAATTGAATGCAAGATATTAAAGATTGGATAAAAGTTCTTTATTAAAACTCCTGAACAATGATATTAAGAAGTTCATAGTAAAAGATCAAACAATTTTAGATCAGAATCAATCAGTAGAAATATTTAAATGAACTTGAAATAACAATAATCAATTAACTGGAATTATAGATGCAATTAGTTGAACACAGTTCACACAAACAAACAGTAACAACAAATGATTGAAACCAAAAAGTAAATCAGATCAGTCTAGAACCAATCAATCAATACAATATCAGATACAGAAACGGAAGCAATTTATTGAATAGAAATGTGTTTCAGAACAACCCAGAAATAATCAGATGAACCGTATCAGCAGCAAACTAATAATAACACTCTCAGCAGAACAGTTCAAATTAAATTCAGCACAAGAAACAATACTTGTTTCAAGAACACTTGTTTCCAAAAAATAAACTAATTAAACAGTGAGTATCCAAAACAATAATCACTGTAGTATTATCAAAAATAGATTCAGTTGATTATTAAGGAAAAATAACAGTTTCAGAAACACACAGAAATATCAACAGAACAAACAATCAATCACGCGCCAAGAACAATTAATTGAGCAAGCGATAGAAGAAATGATAAGTGTTCAAGAAGAGATAAAGAGATATCAAGAACACCAAGATTTATACTGGTTCACCCTTCTCAAGGGCTATGTCCAGTCGTTTGCCAACTAACAAAGAGTTTCCACTAAAAAGATCAACAAGATCAATTTATAGCAAACAAACAACTCACTAAACCCTACAACAGTTGTCTAACCAATGCAGAACCTACTGCACTGGACCCGTTACAATTACAACCCCTATGTAATTCGTAACATCACACTCACAATACAAGAAAGATCAAACAATGAGACAATTACAAAAGTGAATCTACTCAACAGATTACAAGTCGTATGAAGAACAGAGTAGAACACTTAGCTCTGGATTAAAATCACAGTTTCACGAATTCAAACTCAAAGCAATGCTCCAAGATCAGTAATCTTTATGTTCTTGATGAAAATTGAATGACAAAGGTATTAACACTTTTTCTCTCGGAAATTTCACAAGTAATCGTTCAAAATGACTTATATGTTTTAAAACCACGTGCTTGCCCTTTATATAGGAAATCTGATTATTAATCTTGTCAAAACTTCAATCGATTGTATCAATCGTTCAATCAATTGAATTTCTCTGCGACTTAGAAGAAAATTCATCAAGTTCAGATTATGAAAAAGTTTACTGAATTCCTTTCTAAAATAGTTTTTCAAAATCTGAATTAGCCTTATTTAAAACCTTTTATTAATTTGATTCAGCAAAATTAATTTTGGAGCTTACTTTGAATTATTTATCATGCAACATATGATTTTGAACTAAAGGCTAAACTCACACACACAATGGTGGAATCCTGGAGCGGAGATGATGGGCTTGGTTCGGAGGTGGGGCTGTTGTGGAGGTTAAGGTTGTTGTGGATGATGGGATGACATGGTAAGAGGTAGCTTGAGGGGAGGAGTGATGGTAATGTCTCCCACACCTGGATGTCAGGTTCAATTGTTTGTTGTTGGAAATGGTTGAAGGGGTTGAGCCATATGCGTGATTTCTTGTGTGGCTCCCAGATTTCAGACACCCATTTTCCCAGCGGCACTTACGGAATCCGTAGAAGAGCAAGTAACACATGCCGCCTCATGGCGTGGTGGGCTTATCAACGGCAGTGGTAGCGGGGACGACATAGGTTGGGAGAGTGTGCGAGGATTCAGTGCGGTGGAGGTGGTCGAAACACTCATCATCATTATCTGAAGAATTTATCAATTTTCTTCTCAGCAAATTGCCAAAAAACCTTGGAATCATCCCCAGCAGCAGCACGACATAATACAAACCCTCTGATCCATGCAAACATTGTCTCGCTTGCAGTCTCAAATTCGTTTCATGAGGATCAGAATGTTGGAGGAGAATCAGGTTAGTATTGCTCTTGCAAGGGATAGCGTGATAGTGTCTTGAGGGTTCCGAAAGAACTTAAAGATCCTGCATCCATATTTAGGAGAAGAAAACAAAAAACAAAACTGAAAAGAATAGGAAACAATATAGATACAGTGCAAATGAAAAGAAAATAAAGCACAGGGCAAAATTGAAATCTCATTGGTTTGATTTGATGAGCAGCAATAGTAAGTGCTTCTCAATGATTCCTGGTAGTTATTGTTGTCTCGTCAGGCTAATCTTGGCCCCACGATGGTCTCCAAGTGTTCTTGCAAGAGACCGGTTAGCTCTAATAACAACAAAGTCTTCTACGGTGGCTCCTCGGTTAGCTCCTTCCGTTTGTTGTTAATGCCCGATTGCTTCAAAGTCCACCGTCACGGGAGGGGAGTCCTGCAGGTCAGTTTAGAGTTAGAGTGTGCAGGTAGTTTAGGTCAGAGTTTAGAAATCCCTTATTTGTGGTGATTGAACTCATATTTATAGATGTTTTAATGGGCTTAAAGTGATTGGGCCGATCTGTTATATTCGGTTAATCTGTTATAATCTATTAATTTGTTATGATTTGCTAATCTGTTACAATCCATTAAGCTGTTAGGATGTATGCAAGTTTGGTTGTGTCTTCGTTAACCATATAGTATAGTTGTCGTGCCTCGAGTAATGACAACAATGGAAGCGAGGTGCGATGATTCATGTTCGTCCATGCATGAAGCAGCTTTAACCTTGATAAATTGATGAAAAGGCCTCTGGTTCGTCATGCATAAAACAATGACCATACCAGGGTTGGGTTTAGCGATTCATGGATTGTCATGCAGAGAGCAGTGACTGTGTTGTGGTGTGATGTTTCGGTGGTAGCCATACATGAAGCAGTAACCAAATAAGTTTGAAGGTTCTTTGATAGACATGCATAAGGCAGTAACCGAATGGAAAGCGCACACACGTTCAAAAATCAAATGCCACATATCACACACAAATAAGACAAGAATCCAATATCTTCCACTATTGATGCACCTCTCTGAAGAGGAATAAGATGATGAACAATGTCGTTTAGAATGCACAATCACAACACATTAATATATATATATATATATATATATATATATATATATATATATATATATATATATATATATATATATATATATATATATATAGTCCAGCATGTGCAAATTTAGGATGGGGATGAGAAATTGTTACCTACCCGCAGGAGGTTGGTTCCCTTCCTTCTTACAGTCTTGCCTTTGCTTCTCTTGCCTTCTTTGCCAAAGTGTTCTCTTGTTAAATACTCTCGTAAGCTCTCGACTTCTTCTTGTCCTTCACTCCCTTCACTCTCTTTTTCGCTTTCTCCGAGTTTCTTCGTATCCTCCAAAATTACTGTCGGTGCATTGGCTTTTATACTTACTTTGACCCCAATACCATTTTTCATTCTTGATTAGGAATAAAAATCCTTTTAAGATAGCAGCCCCATTACCCATAAACGGCTCCTTAATGATGAAATGGGTCCAATGAATGTGGACCGAAAACAGTGAATGAATAAGAGACTAAAGAAGTTGAAATGCAGAGCCGCACTGCTGCACGTATTGAGGGAGAACCAATAACCTTCAACCATGGAGTAAATGTGAGAAGGCAATGTCGAGACTCGTGCATGCCTTGATGGAGAATGAATGGGTATAACTTATGGGGTACGATTGAGCAGAATGAACGTAAGTGTAACTGTAGAGAGAAGAGAGTGAGTTATGCATTCGTTGATGAAGAGCCACCATGGAAGGAGAGAGTGCAGGGGCTAAGATGCAGAGCTGTAACGACTGCATGCATCAATGGCACATAATTTAGGAGTGAATGAGAGTGTGGAGTGAATGAAAGCAACGTGATGATGTAACCAAACATTGATGCTGGGGAATTGAATGGCCTTTACACCCATGAGAGAAGGAGAGGCATGCACAACAAATGTTGCATCCAAAGTGAATGAATGAAATGTCGGGACCTTGAATAAAACCCCAGGCCACATGGCAAATCATTAATGGGAACATGGGGTGCCAACAGCAGACACCTCACATTCCTTTTCGCTTTGGGCTCTATCACCGGGTTACTATTGTTTTGTTTTATTTTTTTCAAAATGAACCCTTTATTAGATTGGGTCTTTTTCAACTTTTTCTCTTTTTAACTTAGTAATTTATTTTAAAACAGACCTAATACTCATTTTTTGCCTTTTTTTTTATTTATTTATTTTTCTTCCTCTTTTTACAAAATTTATTTTTTTCTTTTTTTTCCATTTTATTTTTTATATATATTTTATTTTTTAAAACAAATTTTATTTATCCTGACGAAATTAGGTGTTAATAGCTCCAAAAGCATGCTTCAAGTCACGATAATGTTGATGAAGTACGTTAGGAGAAAGAGCTGACCTATTATTACCTAGGTACCATAGTCTTTTGTACCATAATATAATAAAAGTGCACAGGCATATAGCTCAACTAAAGTTAAAATGTGGTTGTTTCAATTTGTTATTGAAGAAAACAACTTTGGCTCTTTGTCCAAGAGATCATTTGGTGTGACTTGAGCTTGAACAGATGTTCTTGATGAAAGCAACAAACATTCCCTACAACATAGAATAAACACACATGTAAAGGAAGACAACACAATATTGTATCGTCTGAAAAATGAAACACTTGCATTTTACATTATCTGTTGTTTGAACAAACCATTTTTCTAACAACTAATGGATATCCTTATTTTATCGTTTTTGTATTTAAACACTTAATAAAAATCACAGTTATTGGATTTTTTTCCTAATAACTTCTTAATCTTTGTTTATGTGTATTGAATGTCTAAGATACTTGAAAAGTAATGTAAAGTAGTTACAATCTTCACATATACTTGAAAGTGATACGTGAAGGTAGTTACAACTATCACATGCACTTGAAAGTGATAGTTGATGTAATACAACTATCACACATGCTTGAAAGTGACATATTGAAGGAAGTTACTCTTACATATATTCCTCTTCATGTCTCTACCTTTCAACTTTTGTATTTCTATGATATTATAGAATATTATTTGATGTTCTTAGAGTATTTTACAATCTCCTAAAATTACAAGTTACTTTGTTTATTTGCTTCTTCAATTTTTCTTAAGTCTCACTCTTGTAAATCTTTCTTTTTATTTCTTATTTTTTCTTCTTGCTCTTTTCTAGTCATGTTTCTTGTTAGGAGTTATTCTAATTTCTTTCCTCTTTCTTTATTAGATTATTCTTCAATTATAATCACAACAATGATGTGCTAGTCTCCATATCAAGTCGTAGCTAAATTATTTGATATTATTTTTTTTCAAGCTAATTGTCAAGATGTTGGAACCTTGATGCACAAAACTCACGATGAGACTTATGCTTACCAACAAGTATATATAACTTGAATAGCATAAGTTTTTCAAATTGAGATAAAGGAGTGCATTTATTCATTATTAGTAGATATTCAATGATATTTGTGATCGTGGGAGTATCTTCTTAGAACCACTTGTGGTTTCAATGTCCTATATTACACCTTGATCATCAACTTCACTATCATCCTTTTCATTATCTTTAATGGCTAAGAACCATAAACATTTTCAAAAATCCCTTTTATGTAATATGACCTTAGTGATTTTATTTGTTTTGTGAATGATATCAAATAACTCACCACCAACATTCACCACAAAATGTGTGAAGACTTTGAAAACAAAGATGGCATAGAGGAACCTATGGTTTAGAATGCGCTTGGATTTCAACATCTAGTCTTTTATATCATAAATTCATTTTATCTTCAGCTTTGTACATAAATATGAAATTGTACATAATAGATTATTAAGACTATTAAGGGAGAGGGAAAACATTTTCACCTATTAAAATCTCTCGAGCTACTAATATTTCACCTTAAAATATATTGGAATTTCTTTACTTTGGTGAATCCATGAATTATCTAATAATACAATAATTAACAACACATTTAATATAATTATGAAACGCTTAAAACTTAAAATTGAAAAATAAAAATTATTAAATATAAGGTTCTCTTTCTTTATAATTTATCAAAACATTACCAAAACATGTTCATGGGTAGTTCTTCATTTATTAATGATCGATATTAACCTTTTTCAATATGACAAAAATAGATTATACTTTCTCTTCTTTAATATATTGCGCAATGTATTTCTCTTCTTTTTTTTTTTTAATCGTTTTCAACTTGAGATTGTACTTCTATGTACAACTTTATAGAACAAATTAGTCATTAAATGTTAAAAAGAATAATCTTAACTATCTAATACTAGGAAAAACCAACTCCTATTCTTAATTCTGCATTAAGCTAACTTTATTTCCATACATAATCTAAAAAGCATAAAATATCTTTGATTTAAAATAATTAATCATGTTTAAATATTTTCATAATAATTTGAAAAATAAAACCTGCTGATGTGGTCTCAATTAATTTCTTTTGATTTTCAAATTTAATAAAACAATAAAATGAGCAAAGTAGAACAACAAAAATATTTGAATTTGATAAGTAAAAACATTTTAATTTTATTTTTTATTAATATAGACCAACAAATAGAAAATTAAGTTGTAATGTTTTATTTAAGAAAAATGTTACTTTGACACTACTATGCATCATACTCCTGTTTGACACTTCTACGTGTCAAATGACATCCTGCGTGGCAAAGAGAGAGAAAATGATACTTGCTTTGGCTTAAGTGATGATAGTTTGTCTTATTAGAAGGGGTTATTCTGTCATTTGTAATCTGAAATTATTTAGGTCAATTTGAGAGTGAAAGCCAGATCTATTCTTGCATTACTTTCATTCCCCCGCCGCTGAAAGAGAGAGAATAGAGGAAAACTGCGATTGGGCATTCGTCCGGCCGTCAACCCAAGCATCCACCGTCGTTGTGGTGTTTTCGTCCATGAATTGAAGCTTCACTGTTCGCTTTCTTAGTATGCTCTGAACCCTAAACTGAAACCATTGTTGCTATAAATCATGCTTCCTGTTTGTTTTGGTTGGTGTGCATGACTTATTTTTGTTTCCGGTTTCGTTTTTGATACATGTATATGTTTAAAAATAATTTTTGGTGTGCTTTTTGGTTGTTGTTGTGCTTTTTGGTTGTCGGTGTCCATCTTTACTTCCTTTATGTTTAGATCTCGTTCAGAGGATTTGTTTTTCCTTACAGGTTATGCATGTTTGCGAAAAAATGGTTTCTTGCTGTGATCTGGGTTGCTGGTTTCCATCCTTGCTTCCTTACGTACGCCAATGTCCTCCTTCTACTAAAAAGATCAGTTCTTGGGGGTTTTTCTGTTCAGTTTTCTTCTGTATGCCACATTCTTACTGAGCAATCCACTTAGGCCAACTGAGCAAACCACATGTGCCCATCGAACCATTTAAGTGACCAGGGCTAACCACTTAGTCCTTCCACCTCTGAGACGTGTGTGGGTGTTCCAAAATTGTACCCAGCGAACCATTTATGTGACCTGAGCTAACCACTTAGTCCTTCCACCACTGGAGCATGTGTGGATGTTTCAAAATTGCACATAGCGAACCATTTAGCTTACCAGAGTTAAGCACTTAGTGCTTTCACCCCTGAGACGTGTGTGGGTGTTCCAAAATTATACACAACGAACCACTTAGCTGACCAGAGCTAACCACTTAGTCCTTTCACCTATGAGATGTGTGTGGGTGTTCCAAAATTATACCCAGCGAACCACTTAGGTGACCTGGGCTAACCACTTAGCCCTTCCACCGCTGAGACGTGTGTGGGCGTTCCAAAATTATATCCAGCGGAGCACTTAGGTGACCTGGGCTAACCACTTAGTCCTTCCACCCCTGGGGCACGTGTGGGTGTTCCAAAATTGTGCCTAGCGAACCACTTAGGTGACCTGGGCTAACCACTTAGTGCTTCCACCCTTGGGGCATGTGTAGGTGTTCCAAAATTGTACCCAGCGAACCACTTAGGTGACCTGGGCTAACCACTTAGTGCTTCTACCCCTGGGGCATGTGTGGCTGTTGCAAAATTGTACCCCGCGAATCACTTAGGTGACCTGGGCTAACCACTTAGTTCTTTCACCTCTAAGATGTGTGTGAGTGTTCCAAAATTGTACCCAACGAACCACTTATGTGACTTAGGCTAACCACTTAGTGCTCCACATGCTGCAATTATTTTTATTTTTTCATTACACACCACATATTGACTAATGACATAATTTGATGCTTGACATGTCTTTTGCAAGCATAACAATGACAACTGCTCTAAGTTTTGGATCAAAGGTATTTGTCCTAATATCGATGTTAATTATTTAAAAATTGTGATAAGTTCTATTTTTTTGACATAAATGATTTTTTTTCTATGATCTGTATACCTATGTCCGACATTGTTGTAGGACAACATATCTCGGACTTGCTAATACAATGCTTAAGGAAGACCATAAGGCTTCTACTTCCAAGACTCCTTTTGCATGGTTGATGTACCTTCAAGGCAAAGTCAAATTGAGCAGGAAATTGCTGACAGAGTTATGCACACGCTAGATTGTGAGGAGGGGAGGTTTTCTGATAAGGTCTGACATGGTTTCATTTGCACCCTTAGATGTTTGTGTAATTTTGGGTCTTCGAATAGGTCCATTTGTGGTTGATCTTAGTATAAACCATTGGATTCCCATATTAGGCGGTTATTTCTATTTGGACATGTTTCTGTGAAGATGATCTTTGATGAGCTTGAAAAATATCGAAATGACAATAATGTTGAGAACTTTTGTAAACTTTACATATTGTTAGGGTTGAGTGAGATTTTACTGCCCAATGTGAATGTGACCGTTGCGACACCCATATTTAAAGCCCCAAGTGTCAGTTTATCCTACTTTATCTATATGGTTCGTTACTTATATTTAAGTGGTTTGCTACGTTGACAGTTACGACACCCGTATTTAAAGCCCCAAGTGTCAGTTTATCCAACTTTATCTATGTGGTTCGTTACGTATATTTAAGTGGTTTGCTACGTTGACAGTTGTAACACCCGTATTTAAAGCCACAAGTGTCAGTTCATCCCACCTTATCTATGTGGTTCGCTACATACATTTAAGTGGTTTGCTACGTTGACAGTTGTGACACCCGTATTTAAAGCCCCAAGTGTCAGTTCATCCCACCCTATCTATGTGGTTCGCTATGTACATTTAAGTGGTTTGCTACGTTGACAGTTGTGACACCCGTATTTAAAGCCCCAAGTGTTAGTTTATCCAACTTTATCTATGTGGTTCGCTACGTACATATAAGTTGTTTGCTACATTGACAGTTGCGACACCCGTATTTAAAGGCCCAAGTGTCAATTCATCCCACTCTATCTATGTGGTTTGTTACGTACATATAAGTGATTTGCTACATTGACTGTTGCGACACCTGTATTTAAAATTTTTCGTCCTTAATAAGTGGTAATGAAAATTGAATTAAGACATTAAATACACCAATGTCCACGTGGTTGCTCGAGTTAATGTATGCAGTTCGATGGGTACAACTTTTGGATAAAAGTATTGAAACTGGATATAAATTTAGTATATTTGACAATGAATCCATTATGAAAAAACATGATAAGCTAACTAAGTCACATTTAAATGAACTTCAGTCATACCATTACAGATGTGATTTGAACATTGACCCAGGAAAGAACAATATTGTTTTGTTTACAATATACACTTAATTATTAATCTTTGACAATATATTCGTTCGGTGAATGTTATCCTCATGGGTCACCCATCTGCCAACTAACTCTTCCTTGAAATGTTGGATCTCTTTCTGAAAATAACAACCTCCCATCCTCTCAACCCAACGTGTGTATAACTCTATTAGCAGTTTCCTGCTCAATTTGACTTTGCCTTGAAGGTACATCAACCATGCAAAAGGAGTGTTGGCAATAGAAGCCTTAAGTCTTCCCTAAGCATTGTATTAGCAAGTCTCAGATATGTTGTCCTACAACAATGTCGAACACAGGTCTACATAGTACAAAAAAAAAATAATTATTTATGCCAAAAAAATACAACTTATCATAATTTTTAAATAATTAACATCGACATTAGGACAAATACCTTAGATCCACAACTTAGAGCAGTTGTCATTGTTATGCTTGCAAAAGACATGTCAAGAAGCAAATTATGTCATTAGTCAATACGTAACGTGTAGTGAAAAAAAAGTTGCAGCATGTGAAGCACTAAGTGGTTAGTCCAGATCATATAAGTGGTTCGCTGGGTACAATTTTGGAACACCCACACGTCTCAAAGGTGGAAGGACTAAGTGGTTAGCCCTAGTAACCTACGTGGTTCGCTGGGTACAATTTTGGAACACCCACACACGTCTTAGAGGTGGAAGAACTAAGTGGTTAGCCCAGGTCACCTAAGTGGTTCCCTAGGTACAATTTTGGAACACACACACATGTCCTAGGGGTGGATGTACTAAGTGGCTAGCCCAGGTCACCTAAGTGGTTCGCTGGGCACAATTTTAGAACACCCACACGTGCCCCAGGGGTGGAAGGACTCAGCGGTTAGCCCAGGTCACCTAAGTGGTTCGCTGGGTACAATTTTGGAACACCCAAACACATCTCAGCGGTGGAAGGGCTAAGTGGTTAGCCCAGGTCACCTAAATGGTTCGCTAGGTACAATTTTGGAACACACGCACACGTCTTAGAGGTGGAAGGACTAAGTGGTTATCTCTGGTCAGCTAAGTGGTTCGTTATGTATAATTTTGGAACACCCACACATGTCTCAAAGGTGGAAGCACTAAGTGGTTAGCTCTAGTCAGCTAAGTGGTTCATTGTGTATAATTTTGAAACACACACATATCCCTGGGGTGGAAGGACTAAGTGGTTAGCTCAGGTCACCTAAGTGGTTCGCTATGTATAATTTTGGAACACCTACACACGTCTCAGGGGTGGAAGCACTAAGTTGTTAGCTCTGGTCAACTAAGTGGTTCGCTGTGTATAAATTTGGAACACACACGTGCCCTAGGGGTGGAAGGACTAAGTGGTTAGCCCAGGTCACCTAAGTTGTTCGCTGGGTACAATTTTGGAACACCCACACATGCCCAAGGGGTGAAAACACTAAGTGGTTAGCTCTGGTCAGCTAAGTGGTTCGTTGTGTATAATTTTGGAAAACACACATGCCCTAGGAGTGAAAGGACTAAGTGGTTAGCAAAGGTCACCTAAGTGGTTCACTGTGTATAATTTTGGGACACCCACACACGTCTCAGGTGTGGAAGCACTAAGTGGTTAGCTCTGGTCACCTAAGTGGTTCGTTGAGCACAATTTTGGAACACCCAACACGTGCCCCAGGGGTGGAAGCACTAAGTGGTTTAGCTCTTGTCAGCTAAGTAGTTTGCTGGGCACAATTTTGGAACACCCGCACATGCCCCAGGGGTGGGAGGACTAAGTGGTTAGCTCAGGTCACATAACTGGTTCGCTGGGTATAATTTTGGAACACCCACACACGTCTCAGAGGTGGAAGGACTAAGTGGTTAGCCCTGTCACTTAAGTGGTTCACTGGGCACAAGTGGTTTGCTCAGTTGGCCTAAGTGGTTTGCTCAGTAAGAATGTGGCATACAGAAGAAAACTGAACAGAAAACCCCTCAAGAACTGACTTTTTAGTAGAAGGAGGACATTGGCATACGTAAAGGAAGCAAGGATGGAAACCAGCAACCCAGATCACAGCAAGAAACCATTTTTTCGCATACATGCATAACCTGTAAGGAAAAACAAATCCTCTGAACGAGATCTAAACATAAAGGAAGCAAAGATGGACACCGACAACAAAAAAGCACACCAGCAACCAAAAAGCACAGCAGCAACCAAAGGGCACACAAAAAACCTATTTTTAAACTTATACATGTATCAAGAACGAAACCGGAAACAAAAATAAGTCATGCACACCAACCAAAACAAATAGGAAGCATGATTCATAGCAACAATGGTTTCAGTTTAGGGTCCAGAGCATACCAAGAAAGCAAATGGTGAAGCTTCGATTCACGGACGGAAACACCACAACGACAGTGGATGCTTGGGTTGACAGCCGGACGAACACCCAATCGCACTTTTCCTCTATTCTCTTTCTTTCAGCGGCGCGGGAATGAGAGTAATGCAAGAATAGATCTAGCTTTCACTCTCAAATTGACCTAAATAATTTCAGATTGCAAATGACAGAATAGTCTCTTCTATTAAGACAAACTATCACCAATAAGCTAAAGTAAGTATTATTTTCTTTCGTCACATATGACATACATAAAAGTGTCAAAAAAAAATATAATACATAGTAGTATGAAAATAACATTCTACTTTATTTTTATTTAAATAGTTTCCAAAACAACCCATGGGCTTAAATGCAGAGATCAAATCACAACTAATTATTTAGACAATGACGTAAATCTGCTATAGGAAATTAATTTAACAATACGAGGACATTTTAAATTGTTTTCACTTTTTGTATATTTCAAAAATGAAATGCATGATTCAAATTATGGAAATCATTGATGTGAACACATCAGCTACAGTGACGTGAAATGAGCCTGAAATAGATTTGTGCAAATTAAAATAGTCTCCTTCGAGCCTTTAAAATCAATTGCTTTAGTATTTTATCTAAAACGAGCACCAATTATAAATTTGTTTCCAATCGTAGATGAAATAAATGACATGACAAAAGATTGAGCCGTAGTAATTTCTTTAAACAGAAAGTTTGTCAGCAAAATAAATCTGCAGCTTAAACTAAATTGATTTTTATTAAAATTATTACTTTTCTTCCAAAATATTACAGATCTTTTGCATAAAAGTGATAAAATAATTTTATTATTTTAAACAAATGAAAATTAAGTGGGTGTATGAAAATGAATTTAAAAATTGATTTAAAATATTTTTATATTTTTTTAATTTTTAATCAAAGTTTAATAAAAATAATATATAAAAATTTATTTGGATCTGTGGTCTTTTATTTATTTATATATATATATATATATATTTATATATATATATATATATATATATATATATATATATATATATATATATATATATAGACATATGTGAATATTATTATAATAAACATATAGATAAACATATAGATCATTAAATAAAAATCAAAATTTTATAAAAAAAAACTAACTTATATAAATAAATTTTTAAACCGAATAATGATGTACGGAAAACCTTCAATGTGTCTGTTTGAAGGATTTGTTCAATCAGAAGTAAGAAATAGCTTCGTATAGACTCAAAATATTTATTTTATTCGACATCACATGAAGCGAGTAAAGAGATTGCGAGTATAATTGAAATTAACAACTCAAATTTAAATTCTAATTCACTCTCTAATCTAAATAAAACCTTAACGTGAGAATAAAGCTTCAAGACGTGTTGAAATCCTAAGCTTTGATTGATACCCTCCGATGGTGGCGTAATAGGTTAATTGTGGGAGAGGATAGATTAGGTGCGATAAACATTATGTGATATGAGACATTAGACAGTGATATGTTACTTGTAAAAGTGATATGTATTGTGGAAGAGAAGAAATGAGAAAGAGCAAATGACAAAAAAGAGGACGGAAAATTAAAAGTGTAAAAAGATTAATTTTGAAACAATTAAATTATTAAATTTAATATATATATATATATATATATATAATTTTATGTAATATAGTATATATAATTTAAGTCTATTTGTAATTTTAAATCTCTAAAAAATATTTCAAATTAAAATAATTATTTTTTTGGTAAGTAATTTAGTTAAGTAATTTTTTTTTCATTTTACTTTTTTTATTCAATAATTTAGGTTTAACATTACACTTTTCTATTAAAACTAATTACATTTTATTTTTTTAAACTTAAATTTTGATATTATAATATTAAAGCATTATAAAATATATATTTTAATATACATAACGAGATATTATATCTCCAAAGATAAAATTAATAAAATATGTATTATATATTTATAATTATTAATTATAATATATTAAAAGTATATACAATATAAAAAATAATTACTCTTATATTTCTATACTTACCCAATTTAAAACTAAAAGAAGTATAATCAATTCAGGAAAAATAAAATATTATATTATTTTTAAGTGTATAAATAAATTAAATTAAATATTTGATATTTTATAAATAAAATAATCACATGCAATTTATTCTAATTTATAATATACTATGAACCATTTATTTAATATTTAAAATTTTACAAATAAATTAACATACAAAAAATTGTAGTGTCTACGTAAATTTTAATTATTTATAATAAAAGGAGAATGTTAAAACTAATTATAATATATATATATATATATCAAATTAAGAAAAATACTTAGTCAATTTACAGAAATTAAATATAACGGATAAGTTCCAGTTATAAATACAATAAACATTTCCATGTGATAATCAATGTCGTACTTAAAAATTTAAAAGGATTTTTACTATTTTAACTATTAATTAAATGATTGTTTAAGAAAATAAAAATTGTAACAAAATAAAAATGTTAGTATCAATTATTTAATGTCAAAAGAACACATTTATTGTCAAATCTCAACAAAAAAAATTATTGCGTAAATATAAAATCAAATTATTAAATAACAATTGAATAAGGTAAAAAAATCTAGAAATGAGTAAAATGATCAAATGTGTGTTCTATATATAATTTAATATGATGAAATCGAGGATTACATCTCATGAAATGTAATATACTATTTCAATGAATTTACATAAAGAAAGAAGATGTGGGTAACCATGGTTGTAATGAGAGGAAAAATATTTTAAAAGATTTAAGTAAACTTCGAGTATATCGAATGAGTTGAATTGTTTAGAGAGATTGAAATTCTTTTTAACTACACAAAAGTTTACTAGATTGAACACTAGAAATTAAGAGTCAAACATTATTAGAGCAAAAGTCCAACACTCTTGTAATTTTGATTAAGTTTTTAAACTAATATGACATGAAGTTGTGTTTGATAAGACAAAATCATATCATATAAAGGTTTAAGCGATTGAACAATTGAAATTGAAAATCAAAACATTCTCAATTTGGAAAAAAATTAAACAATAAACAAAAATATTAAAAAGGAGTAAAAATAATCAAATATGTGTCGTGTAAATTATTTGATTCAATAATATATATATATGTTTGTTTTTCTTAAGATATAATCTAGTATTTAAGTCAAACAGCACAAAGCGAAAAATATTAATGTGTAACGAAGGTTGTGATAAGACGAAAGGTACCTTGGGGATTTGAGTAAACTTTGTCAATTTTTTACTAGTCAAACTAATGCAATTCTGCCTCTAAATTGGGCTTGTTTGGGCCTCCAAACAAACTTTTTTGCCTAAGTTCAAAATTGAAGAATAACACTCTAGAGACTTTGGAACTTCAAGATTACAAGACCTCTACCTTTAAAAATTGTATAGAGTAGTACATAATTTATTTTTGGCAAGTAAAATAGGATTTGGGATTTATATTTTGGGCCTTGTATTTTCGGCCAAGGTAGTATGGGAATTTAAATTTTCGAACTTGTATTTGAGCCAAAGAGTAGAATATGTTGTCTTTAATTTTTGGGCCTACCTTAAGAGAGAGAGAGTGTGTTAGCGCCTAGGGGCTTAGGTGGTGGTGACACATACTTCTTATGTTCATTGCCACATGTCACCTCGCCAATGGAGAGATTTCTCTCCATTCATGATTTGACATGTGTCGTTCTTTAACTGAAGAGTTTTTAAGAAGCTTGTCATACAAGTTAAGGTTATCTTAGGATTTTTCCTAAAAATAGAGGTGCTCTCCTCTTGTAAATAACTTTGATGAATATATTGTTGTCAAAATATTTTCAACACTTTTACTCTTGTCAATGTTCTCTCTTGATGAGTCTTACACAAGACATTTTCTAGATTTCCTCTTAAGTGTTGGCCTAACCTCATTTTGAGAAATTCACTTCCAAATCAATCTCACATGTCCAAACAATAATTTTTTTGTTGCATTTATCCCAAATCATGTGCACCACAACAATCCTCCAAGAAAAAGCACAATGAAACCTGCAATTAAAGTTAGAATCGCGTCAAAAACAAATAAGAGCTAATAAAAAGAATTGTGTAGTGAAAGAAAAAAAAAGAAGAATTATGAAACTAAGGAAAAAAAACGATAAATAAATATAATTTTTTTAGGTTACAAAATAAATTATAAATATTTTAGTAATTTAAAATAGGAACGAGTATGATATCATAAATGAGACAATTATGTACATATTAATCTCAATCCTATACCCAATTTAAAAAATTAGGTATTAATTATACCCACACCTGTACTTGGTCAATACAAAAATTTTCTATCAAAATTATGATTGATTTGGATATTACATGCAGTGATGAGTTTACTTGTCGTCATCCCCAGTTTAACATATAATCCTTGATAGTTCAATGATTTATAGTTTTAAATTATAGCTAAACTTCTATTAATTTAAAATATAATTCATTTTTTTTAATAATCATTTCATAATCTCAAAAAAAAAATATTTCTTAATAAATTTACATTATTCTTTTAATTAAATTTGTATAAATAAATTAGTTTGGGAATAACTTGAGCATTATTTTCTTACCTGATATAATATTTTTATTTATTACATAATTGTTAAAGATTAATGAAAAAACCTTTTTCTTAGCTAAAAATTTAGATTTTGAGAGGGAAAAGCACGACCATGTATATCTTTAGTAAAATGATTTCATGGGGAAATAAATTGTAAATAAAGCACTGTAATTTCTTCACTGTGACTGTATGAATACGAAGCAGGAAAGAAGATGAATAGTGTAAAACTATTTTTTATTGCTTAACCTTTTGAAATGAGTTACACAATATTATTTATAAGCATATTTGGAATGGGCTTCACAGAAATGGCCCAATCCAATATTACGTATCTTAATAACCTCCCTCAAGTTGTAGGATGAAAATCCATCATTCCAAGCTTGGAGATTACAGAATTAAACATCATCTGCTCCAATGGCTTTGTGAATATGTCAGTTGGTTGCTCAACACTCTTGATTGGAAGAAGACGAAACAATCTCGTGTAACCTTTCTCTTACGACGTGGCAGTCTATATCAATATGTTTTGTTCGTTCATGAAAAATGGGATTAGACGCAATGTGACGAGCAACTTCATTGTCATAGAAAAGAGTAGCAGTTCCATCAAGGCTTATATGAAGATCTTGAAAAATGTAGACGATCCATATTAATTCACACACTGTGGTGGCTAATGCACGATACTCCACCTCTTAAGATGATCGTAAAACAGTGCTCTATTTTCTGGTTTTCCAAGAAATCAAAGATGATCCAATGTAGATGCAATACCCAGTAGTTGATATCCGTGTAAGATTACATGAAGCACAATCTGAGTCACTGAATGCCTTCAGTTGCATGTTCGATTTGCTAGGAAAGAAAATTCCTCGCGCTGGTGACGCGTTGATGTATTTGGGAATACGATTGATTGCTCTCTGATGATGAGCATTTGGCGATTGCATGAACTGGCTTAAGAAGTGGACGAAGAAATTGATATCTGGTCTCGTGTTTGTGAGATATTCGACGATAAGATTCTTCTTCCTGTATTGGGTCACCCTGTTCAAAAAGTAGCTTTACATCTTTCACCATAGGTGTGCACTACTAGAAAAATCATTGATAGTGACTAAAAAATCGGTCACTAAATGACTAAAATTGGTCACTGATTAAAACAGTGACCGATTTAGTGACCAAACGTTTCAGTCGCTATTTTGCTGGTTGCTGATGCATAGTGACCGATTCTGTGACGGATTCTGTGACCGATTCTGTGACCGAATCTGTGACCGATTCTGTGACCGAATCTTGAACCCAGGACCTCTCACCAGCTTGAGAGAACCTAGAGCTATCAGACTAAAGCAACTTTTTTGTCATGTTACAATTATTTTTATACTTATTATTACAATTACAATTACAATTACTATTATTATTATTATTATTATTATTGATATTATTATTATTACTCATATTATTATTCTTATTATTATTGATATTATTATAATTACACTTATTATTATTATTAGTAATATTATTATTGATATTATTAAAATTATTATTATTATTAATTTGTTATTACTATTATTGATATTGTTATAATTATTCTTCTTCTTCTTATCATTATTATAATAATAATTATTATAAATATTATTTTTGATATTATTATTATTATTTAGATTATTATTATTATTATTATTCTTGTTTTATTATTATTCTTCTTCTTCTTATTATTATTATTGTAGTTATTACTATTTTTATGATTATTACTATTATTATTATTTTTTTTGTTATTTTTATTTTTTTATTATTATTATTATCGATATTATTATAATTATTTTATTTATTATTATTAGTACTATAATATTATTATTATTATTATTAATATTATTTTTATTATTATTACTATTATTATTATTATCATTATTATAATTATATGTGACCAAATTTTTGACCGAATCTGTGACCGATTTCTGTGACCAAATCTGTGACCGATTCTGTGACCGAATCTGTGACTGATTCTGTGACCGAATCTATGACCGATTCTGTGACTGATTCTGTGACCTAATTTGTGACTAATTTTTTCGATCACAGATTCGGTCAACGATAATGACCGATTTTTTCAGTCACTAATTTCAGTTACTATTTGACAATTTTTTAGTAGTGGTGGAACATGATTTGACAGCTAGCATTCCTGTATCAGCAAGGATGTCCAAAGCATACTTTCTTTGATTTATATGTATTCCCTTCTTTGATCTACACGCTTCAAATCCTAGGAAGAAGCTTAATTGACCAAGGTCTTTACTCTTAAAATTATCATTCAATATTCTCTTAACTTCATTAATATGATCATAGTTGTCTCCAACAAGAAGTATATCATCTACGTAAACTAATAAAACCGTGAAAGAAGAAGTGGTTTTCTTTGTGAATAAAGAATGATCAGATGCTGATTGAATAAAACCAATATCATCCAGAAAATTAGTTAGTTTGGCATACCATTGACGACTCGCCTTTTCAATCCATATACCGACTTCATGAGACAACAAACCTCATTTGGTTTTTCATTATGCAGCCCTTGTGGTAAACGCATATATACTTCTTCATTTAGTTCGCCATTCAAAAACGTGTTATTCACGTCAAGTTGGTCAATATACCAATCTTTGTCTGCGACAACGGCAATGAGCAAACGTACTGTAGTTATTTTAGCAACTGGTGAATACGTGTCATGGTAATCTATGCCTTCAATTTGTGTGTAGCCTTTAGCAACGAGTTTGGCTTTGTATCATTCTATTTCTCCCTTTGCATTGAATTTTAGTTTGTATACCCATCTGCATCCTATAGATGTCTTTCCTGGAGGTAACTTAGTAATAATCCAAGTTTTATTATCTTTAAGCGCATTGATCTCGTCTTGCATGACTTTTTTCCATTCTGGTATCTGGGATGCCTCTTCGTATGATTTAGGCTCGATGTGTGATGAGACAAAAGTTATTAAACAAAGTTGTTTTTTATTTATATGATCATAGGAAAGTACAGAGTCTATTGGATACTTAACCTTTGCATTTTTGGTGTTGACCTTCATAGAATTAGAAATTTGGTGATGATAGTCCTTCAGATAGCTAGGTTCCTTTCTTTGTCTGGTGGATCTCCTTACATCTTCATTTGTGTTTTCATCTGCATTGATCTTGTCTGCATGGATTTCTTCTTCCAGCTGCTTATTATCATTTGTATAACCACAAGTATTTTCACATATTGCCTGCCAAAAATCGTGCTCAAAAGCACTAGTTGGTTCTTCTGAATTTTCTTTCTGAACAAATGTATCTTCATGAAATATAACATCTCTTGAAATAAAAATCTCTCTTGTTTTAACATCTAACATAATATAACCTTTAACTCCAGCTTTGAATCCTAAAAAGATGCACTTTCTGCTTCTGGGATCAAACTCATTTCTATTATTGGTTAACGTAGAAACAAAACACAAACATCCAAACACCTTTAAAAAGGATATATTAGGTTTCTGTTTATCTAACAATTCATAAGCTATCTGAAATTGCATTGTAGCAGAAGGAATGTGATTGATTATAAAAATTGCATGACAAACAACATAAGACCAATATTGTTTTGGCATATTAGAATGGAACATAATGCTACGGGCAATGTTTAATATGTGCTGATGTTTTCTCTCAACCACAACATTCTGTTGAGGAGTTTCTACGCAAGACGTTTGATGCATTATATCGAATTTATCATATAACTCTTTATAATTGAATTCGGATCCATTATCAGTCCTCATGATCTTGATGCATCTATTAAATTGATTCCATATATAAATAACAAAGTTATCAAGAATAAATCTAGTTTCACTCTTGTTCTTCATCAAGAATACCCAAGTGTGCCTGGAGAAATCATCAATGACAGTAAGAAAATATCTATGACCATGCACAGAAGCTACACTGAAAGGACCCCAAATATCTAAATGTATGAGTTCAAAAATATAATGGGTAACAAAATTGTTATCAGAAAATATGTTGTTTAGCATAGTAACAATGATCACAAATATTTATATTATCGTATTGAATCTCAATGTTGTTTTTACATATGTATTCCAGAATCTTTTTAGATGGATGTCCCAATCTAAAATGCCATACATCTATGTCATTGGTTTTGAAGTTTGACAGATTATTAACAAGACACTGATTCTTTTCTTCTACAATGTGGTACAACCCATCAACCAAATTAGCAGTTCCAATATGCTTCGAGGCATGGGTATCCCAATCTGGCATTTTGCATGAGAAAATAAACACTATAGATTTGAGTGATTGATTAATTTTTAAACAGAGACAATATTTAGAGTGAAATTTGGTACGTAGAAAACATCATAGATTATAAGTTGTTTAGTTAATTGGACTGTCCCTGCATAGTTTGCATGCACATACGTTCCATTTGGTAACCCAATTTTAAGTGGTGTAATCTTACGAAAATTAATAAACATGTTCTTTAGGCAGGTTACATGATTAGTGGCTCCTGTATCAAGGATCTATAAAGGATTAGAGTTACATTTTTCATTTTCCACTGGTTTGATATCACCTACAGTGTTAAATTGTCCAATCTTTTCTTTTGAGTTCTGCAAGATCCTTAAAAGTCTTTGAACCTGTTCAGGTGTTAAAGATTGTGATTGTATTGTTTGCTTGCTTTCTACACTATCTATCTGATCACCTTCTTGGTTTCTCAAAGGATTTTGTTGAGCTTCTACATAATTCACATTGGTTTTGTGTCCTTGCTTCATCCAAGGCGGAAAACCGGGTTTAGAATAACACTCGTCTGCACTGTGATTCATTTTTTGGCAAAAACTACATTGTTTTCCATAACTTTTCAACCGTCCTCTTCCCTATGCTCTCCATGCATTATTTTCATAAGTTTGATTATTTCCATAATGACTGTTGTTGGCATAGTTTATAAGTGGTTTAGGTTCTGCAAACTCTCCTCCTCCAACAAGTTAGCGCTCCTGTTATTGTACAAGGGAGAAAACCCGATTTATGTTTGGCAATGACTGCATAAGCAGTATTTGCGCTTTAACATTTGCATATACGTCTCTAAGGCCTTTCAAGAATGACATAACATGCTCTGAATCTCTATATCTGTTTATAATCTTCATAACATCACAATTACATTTAACTTCACAAGTGCATGATGGTATAGGTCATAGAAATTCTAATTCTTCCCCTAGGACTTTGAGGTTAGTAAAGAACTCTAAAATGTTCCTTTCTCCTTGTTTAATTGAATAAATCTCTTGTAATATGTCAGAAATCCGAAAATGATCTCCCTTTGAGAATCGTTCTCTTAAATCATTCCTCAGCTTCTCAGCATTATCAATATAAATCGTGCTATGTGCTATTTACGAATTTAAAGAACGTGTTATCCAAGAAATTACTATCATGTTACACCTTTCCCATGCATCATGGAGCATATCAATCTTGGTTGGTTCTTGAATTTCTCTATTGATGAATTTGATCTTGTTTTTTTGAAAGTAATGCACACTTTATCCCGCGGCTCCACATATGGTAATTCGAGCCATCCAACGCAGGAGATACAAGTATCATGCCTGGGTTCTCTCTAGGGTGCAAGTAATATGGATTTGCAAGGTTTTGTAGAGGATCCATAATTTGCAAAAATGAAATCAAGAAACAGAGACAAACAGAGGAAGATAAAAGCTAAAGAAAACAGAAATTAGAAGGAGTTGAGAAAGGAACAAAGCGGGGGCTCCGATACCATAAAATAATTTCATGAGGAAAAAAATCGTAAATGAAGCATTGTAATTTCTTCCCTGTGATTGCTTGAATACAAAGCGGGAAAGAAGATGAACAGTGTAAAACTATTTTTTATTACTTAACCTTCAAAAATGAGTTACACCATATTATTTATAAGCATATTTGGAATGAGTTCTATTTGGAATGAGTTCATAGAAATGGCCCAATCCAATATTACGTATCTTAATATTTAGGCTTTAGTTAACGTATATCTTTACCAAATCATAACTAATCAACTTTATTTTTGTTACGAAATATTTCTTTAGTTGTTCCTCTCATTAAAAAATTAGCAAGAAATATTTTTCTTTGTTAATTTTTATAGTACACTATCAAATTTTTTGTAATTAATAATAAACAAAACAATTCTAGTACGTCTAACATCACTACTTAGTTTGAAACAAGTATCAAACAAAGCTTATTTGGCAAAAGAGGTTAAACTTAAGACAAGGTTGACCAATCATCAAGAAGATAAGACACAACTTATGAAAAGCTCTAGACGCAAGATGCTTTCGGTTAGACGCACATTTTCATTACACAGGAAAGAGTTTCAATATTAGAAGAGTCTATATCTAAAGATGTAAAAATATCATATAAGTCTCATAAGACACTAAACATAAGACCAGATGAGTCTTGCATTAGACGCAAGTATCACGATACAAGTATCATAACATTAAACGAGTCTTACACATGAAAAAACGCAAATTAATTTTGTAAAGAGTAGTGATAGGTTGACACCACTCTTCAACCATTACTTTCATTTGATACTATTATATATTATTATTTTATTTATTATATAATATTTTTGATACTATTATATATTATTATTTTATTTATTATATAATATTTTATTAGATAAAGGAAGTGTCAAATGGGATGCAATGTGAATAGTAGTGTCAAAATAATTTTTTCTTTTTATAAAACAGTTTGACACAATTTAAAAGGGGTTTATTGAATTATAGTAAAATTTGTTCAAAAACCAATTTATGAGTGAACTTGGTCCTAAATCAATATAGTGCAGTTTTTAGTTTATAAACAATAGAAAACAATCAATAAAAAAACACAAATAGTCTATTAAATTTCTTGTTTTATTAAACTAATAAAAAATTAATTAAATAAATTTGTCAATGAATTTCAATTTTTATGACTATCAGAATTACTAAAGATTCAATTTATTAATTTCACTCTTTGGTGAATTACAATTTTTTTATTATCTAAATCATGGAAAAACAATCAATGTTAGTTCAAATTCAACTTAATAAAATGTTTATTACTTTACTGATTATGAAAAAAATTAAAATCAAATAAAAGAATAATGATATGAAATAAAGTATACCAAAATTTTATATTGATTGACTTTTTCATAAGAATTACATTCAATTTTCTTTTGTCTCTCAAGCAAAGATTCTACTAAAATCAAAACAGTATAATATAAATACACTACAACACACAAAAAAAAAAAAACAATTTTATACCATACACAATTTTATACCATACACGATTTTATATCTTAGAATAATCATATTTAAAAACAAACAATTAGTTTTACAATTCAGTTGCAGATTTTGTTTGTATTGTAATTTTAGATTTAGAATAATAATAGTAATAATTATTGTGATAATTGCTCCACAACTTAGACATTTAGTTAGAAATTTATTACATTAAAAAGTAGAGAAATTTAATTATGATATTATATAAAGTAGCATGTTTTTCTATTATAATAATTTCAAAACCTATTTGAATGTTTCGATTTAAAACTTACATATATAAAATATGTTGCATTTACTTAATTGAGTAATATTTTTTTAATTAAATCGTCCTATAAGAATGGGGTATTTTGTCCCCGCAAGATTTTTTCTTTAAATTAGTATATTTTATCATTTTAATTTTGACCTCGTAAAAATGTTAGTATTACCCTTATAACTTATAAGGTTTTTATTAAATGATTGGAAGATATTATAAGTTACAAAAATAAAACAAATTGATATTAATTTCCAGTGACGATGCTAAAATCATACAATATTTTTAAAATATAAAAGTACGTATAGAGTAATTATAAATTATAACCAGATACATATTTTAGATATTTTTATGGTGACATTGTCTTTTGTATTTAAACTGTAATATTTTTATAAAAATGTTATAAATTAATTTTCTTCTCTTTGTTGATGAAAAACATAGATCTCACAATGTATAAAGTTAAAATGGTAAAAAAATATATTGATGGCTTAAGAAAATGTGGGTTTATATGATCATGATCAACCAAATACAAGTTCACTTATTGAAAGTAAAAGTTTTGCAACATCATAAGACAGTTTTTCATTGAACAAAAGTTTGTAAAGGATCACGCTGAGTCAAGAGTACTACATGTCATATTAAACATCCATATCAATACACCATAATAAAAACGGGACTAAAAAGTAAGTACAAAACCCTACACGTATATAACTGGACAGTACGGTACCTTCCACTTATGTTAGCCAATCTTTTCTGGCAGGCGTTTTTGAAAAGTCAAAATAAATATGATTGCCTTTATTAATATTTAATATCTCGTATACAATCTAATTAACCACGTATACAATCTAATTAACCAACCACCAATAAAAAAACAAGTGGTCCTGCTTACTAAAATTATGAAGTGCACGACATAACCTCTAACTGCTTGCAGGGCTTTAAAAGAACAGTCTTATGAAGGCCGAAGGCTTTAAATTTTTAGACAGTTATTTTGAAGGAATAAATTGTATTTGGTAAAAATCGTGTGTTGATGCAGCTGTACCTTATTCATATTTGATGAATCCAATTTGGGTCAAAGTCATGAAGAACATTTTCTTGCTACGTGGGTTTGATTGTATGTTTTTTATAAGCGTTTGATGCATAAAAGATTATATATTTTTAAATAATAGAGAAAATGAGTTATTAGCATAATTTATTATGAAAAATTATAGAAAAACTAAACAAGAAGATGGTTTGCAAATTTAGACTTGGATCTACATGTGGAGAAGTATTATCACCCACAACGCTTATAATAACAGAGTACTTTTAATCAAATAAGTAAAACGAACGTGATCTATTAAAATATTTATTATTTTCAAAAAATAATAAAAGAAAATAAATGCAAGTAAAAGACAAAAAAAAATATATTTTTTTTTATTTTTTTAAGCCCGACAAGGTTTGACCTTATTCTTACGCATCTACATCTATGATGAAAAATCAGGATATACGTTTTATATAAGAATTGTGTGTTTGGTGTTTGGATATTTTCTATGTTTTTATATTTTATATTTTATTTTTTTTTATTTTTATTTTTTAAATTATATATATATATATATATATATATATATATATAATTTATTTTTTAGTTTGAAAAATTTTATATTTTTATATAATTTTAACTTTAGAGAACTCTTTTTAATTTTTTTTATAAGAATTAAAATTAAACTAAACAGATACAGCTATGGCTATAAAGATGCGGATATGAGAGTCACAGTGGTAGCACCAGCAGTGATCGGAGAGGATTAATGTTGTTGTTTTCTTTTTCTTTTTTATTCTACTTTATTTTTATGGGTTTTGGTTAGTATGTTATTTGTTATCTATACTAAAGAAGGAGTGTGACAGTATAGCTGGAAGTATTCTTCGTATCAAAAGACAACAATGAAGATACAAGCAAAGGCAGAATGACATGTGTCTATGGATAACAGGGGTTCCAGAGCTACATAAAATCACAGCACAACAAACATGTTTTATAACACAAAGTAGATTCGGACACTAAACACTAAAACATATTAAAAACCTACTTGATATTAATACTATATTTACAAAACATCAAGTCATAGAAAACATACCTATTTCTTCTTAAGCTAGCAATGAATGACAAAATGGTCCAGTCTTTTTCGGTACCAAAGCCAATAGTAAAGCGTGACCGTGTTTCTCTTCAACTCTCTGGGCTCTTTCTCTCTTTGTATGTGCAATTTTATGAAGTTTTGAACATCCCCAAAAGTTCTCAAAAAAAAAAAAAAATCCCCTTTACGTGCATGTGAGTGTTTATATTGATGTGTGTGATTTTTATAAATTCGAAACAAAATTCTGTCTTAAAATGATAAAATTAAACTCTTTTAATTGTAATAACTCTGAAAACAAAAAAAGATCAAAATATACCAAAAGAACTTTAAATTCTGAAATAAATCAAATACACAATAAAAAAAACTTAAATTGAAATTAATTTGAAAATTAAAAATCAGGAAAAATTCAAATAACTAAAAATCATAACTTTCTCAATTAAGTTACAAACAAGTTACATCTTTTTTTTTTTTATTTGCAATGTTAATTGCTCCCCTTCCCTATGTCAATCAATTTCTTCCTCTCCTTTTCATTTTCTTTCACTTCACTACCGTTGACTTCTTCTATTTTTTATTATTTTAAATGTTAGTTCTTAACCTTTTTTTTTCTTTATTTCTAAACTTTTTTTTTTATTTAACATTAGTAATTATTTTTTTTTCCTTTTTTACGTTAGCCTTTAAAACATCTTTTTTTTAATTTCTTTTTCCTTTTTTTACTTAAAACCCTTTCTTCTTTTTTGCTTTTTACTTTAGATTTATTTTCTTTAGTTTTTTTCTTTTTTTTAAAAAAAGAACATTCTCTTTTTTTATTCAACTTTTTCATTACTTAAAGTCTTGTTTATTTTTTTACTATATATTCCACCATTTTTTATTATTTCTCTTTTTATTATTATTATTATTATTATTATTATTATTATTATTATTATTATTTCTATTATTTGATTCTTATTATGCACACATTTTTTATTATTATATTTGTTATTATTTTTTATTTTTTTATTTCAAAATCCAAATTAAACAAATATTTTTTCTTTTTGATATCGATTGGATGAGTGTTGACATAGTCTTGCTTAGGCTGACTCTCTCATTGCCCTTGATCTTTCTAAAAATCATGACTAATGCAAGTGGATCAACACACACGCACCTAAGACTTTAACACAAATTCTTCAAAACTACTTCATCACTTAACTTCAAATATTCTTTAGTGCCAACAAACTTTAATTCCTCTACCTCAACAAGTGAGCGCGGATGAGTTCAAATTGAGAGAGAAAATTGAAAAAAGAAAAGATTAAAAGTAAGGGGAAACAAAAAAATAGTAAGAGTTAGATATCATCCCTAAGAAAGAAAAAATTAAGAGAGTGTGCATGCTTCTTAACTCTTCTTCTCAAAAAGGTAAAAAATTTAATTCTTTTGAAAAATTTCAGAAACTTCACTTTGAGGAGTCATTCCGTTGCACGAGACAGTGACAACAAAGTGAACAAAAATATATTCTTCATCATTCTAATAAAATTTCTTTCAAAAATAAAAATAAAGAGGCATTCTTTCTTTAATCTTCTCTATTTTGCAATAAAATTCATTCCACTTTTGTGTTTTATTTCATATGGATGGATATTTGGTCTTGGCATAAAACAATAAAGTCAACAAATGGAGTATGCAGTCTTTGTAAGGTAAAATTTGAGGATATATCTTCTCAAGAGGAAGGGTTGATGCAAATCCATCTCCAAAACTACAGAAAATAATAAAGAGGTCACTGAGCTAGAGGTTCGATAAAGACCATAACAAGAGATTGGGCCATTGGGCTTGATTAGGCCTCGACTATGACATTTGAGCTCAAGTTTGACTTTGAGGAATATCACTTTAGAAGATATTGGAGCATCAAGATTACAAGACCTCTACTTGTAGAAGTTGTAAAATAGTATAATAGGATTTTTCTGGGCCTTGTATTTTGGGAAAAGTAGTGTAGGATTTATTTTGGGCCTAATAATTTGGCCAAGCTTTGATGGCGCCACTGAGGGTAAAAGCCCCAACTTGGTTGCCACTCCTTCATGTAATTAGTTCCTAGGACACTTGTCCTCCTCCCATTGGAGAGGAGTTAGTAGCTTGGCTTGTAAGCTACCTTTGCCACATGACATTCTCCCAATGGAGAGGATTCTCTCCACTCATAGCTTACCACTTGTCAAGTTCCTCCTTGAGAGTTTTAGAGAAACTTGCAAGACAAGTTAGGGTTAGGGTTAATAATATTTTGACATATAAATAGAGATGCTTTCTAGAAGTAAAAGTTGTTTAGGAATGAGTAGTTAAATGTCGACCAAATTAAGCTTCTTCAACTTTGTGTTGAACTATCTATAGAGTAGTCTTCTACAAGATCTCTTCTTTACTTTCTCCTATTGTGTTGGTCTAACCTCACCTAAGTTTTCCATTGATTTTCCATCTCATAACACCTTCAATCTACACTTTAACTCACTATTTTCATTGCATCCATTCCAATCAACAAGAAAAACATTAAACATTCAAGAAAGAAGAACAATGACGCATGCAATTGAAGTAGGAATTGCATGACTTGATAAAAGTATAGTAGAATGGCCATGAATCTCTGCCATGCACAATTCCATAGTCAAAAACAAAGTGAAAGTTGAAGTGAAATCCAGAGGGGAAAGAACTACTTAAACGAAATGCAGTTTAAAAAAAAAATCATGGATAATAAATTATTCATACCCCATAATCAATTATCCATGTAATTTTTGAACTAAATAACTTCGCTCACTTACCAATTATATCTTACCACCTATGGCATCCACCAACAAACCTTTGTCTTGACCTCCACCTGCACCACACCGACCAACTAAAGTTCTTTTCACACCACAACAACCAAAACTCTCAAGGCACGTCAACCATACACTAGTAGAAAAATGATCTTCAAAGTCAGTTATGAGAGCCCCTTTGTAAAACAAGTTCAGGTTGAGTTCAAGAAGGGGAGGTGAATTGAACTTAGAAAAATTTCACAAACAATTATCAATTTTTTAATCTGGATTAAAAATTCTTTATCAAAACTATTGAAAAGAATGATTATATGGATTATACAGTAAATGCTCAATATATTCTAGAGCAGAAACAAACAATTGTAATACTTCATAGTACTGAAAATAGCAACAACACAGTTTACTAGAATTACAAAAACAATTAGATGACCACAGTACACCTAAATAAATAGAAACTACAATAGACTATAATAAGAGAATAGATCAGATCAATCTTCAGACAATCAATCAACAAAAAATTATCAAATACTGAAGTAGAAGCAGTTTATTGATTCAAAAATGTATATCAGACTAATGCTATATAATCAGATAAATAGTAATCACGATGAACTGCAGATCAAACTCACAACACTACAATCCAGATTAATAAACAGATCAAGAAATAACTATTATCTCAAGAAAACAAATTTCCAGATGTTCAATCTATTAAACAGTGATATCAAAAAGTAATAAGAATTTCAAGATTGTCAATAACAAATTCAGTCAATTATACAGATGAAATAACAGTTTCAGAAAAACTTAGAAATACCAGCATAGCGATGAACAATCAATTTTGCGCGAAGAACAATTAATTGTACAAGCAAGAACTGGAACAAGAAGTGTTCAAGAAGAGAGAAGAAAGATCAAGAACATAAGATTTTATCCTGGTTCACCCTTCCTCAAGGGCTACGTCTAGTCCTTTGCCAACCAACAAAGATTTTCTCCAAAAAGATCACAACAGATCCGTTTTACACAATACAATTCTTGTTACCTGCAAGCAACCACTACTCCCAACAGCAAACAACATACTGAACTCTACAACAGTTGTCTAACCAATGCAGAACCTACTGCACTAAACAAGTTACAATTACACACCCTATGTAATATGTAACAACAACCTCACAAGAAAACTCAAAGAATAGAGCAATCTCAATAGTGATTATACTCAAACAGATTACAATGGTATTAAGAACAGAGTAGAAACACTTAGCTCTGTATAACATCACTGTTACACATATTCACAATCAAAGTGATGCTCCAAGATTTGTGTTCTTGAAAGGAAGAATGGATTATCAAAAGATCTCTAGGTGTTTAGCGCTTTTTCTCCCTCAGAAAGTTTCACAAAATTTGCTTGGAATGAATTCTATTATTGAAAATCACATGCCTCTCCTTTATATAGGCAAACTGTTTTAAATCTGTTGAAACTTCAATCAATTGAATTTCTCCGTGACAACTTTATTAAGTCCAGAATAAAACCAGTTTATTAATTTTCCTTCTAAAACACTTTTATTAGAAAAACTTTTATTAATTTGATTAACCAAGAGTAACTTTGGAGCTTACTTTGAATTATGAAACATCCAACATATGATTTTATATCAAGATCAAAACTCACACACTAAAGCCTAATTCTAAGACCAAAATCTTCATCAAACTTCATGCTTCTCTTTGTAGTCCTCTTGATTCTTTAGACTTCATTCACTTGTTGATTTCATCAAATCCTCTAGCAACTCTTGGTGCTAACACCCTCAACGTCGGTTTTGGAATCGACGTTGACCAAGGCGACGTTGAAAGTTTTCAAACATAACGTTGGTTTCCCAACCGACGTCGTGTATTTAACCACCACGTCAGTTTAAACCAAACACTGACGTCAAAGACCCATTTCAAAAGTAGTTTATAGGACTGCTGAAGAGGCAACACCACATCGGTTATTTGGCCACAACCGATGTGGTATTTGTTCCACATTCAAAATTGAAATGTAGACACCACGTCGATTTTGGCCATAACCGACGTGGTGTAATAGAGCACCACATCAGTTGTGTCCCAAGAACCGACGTGGTGATTCATCTTGTAATTATTTTACATGGAACACCACGTCGGTTATGGTCAAAACCGGCGTGATGCACCCTTTAAAATGTCGATTTTGGCCATAACCTTCGTGGTGTATGTGTTTTTTTTTAAATATACAGAACGAATTATCTATTAGCCCCTTGCATAACAATTCAAAAACCAACAACCAGAATACATTTCAGAATTCAATTATCATATTACAATTAAAGACAATACATACGTAATTAAATATTTACACTAATCTACATAAATACAATATTTACACTTCTAATATACTCTAATCTACACTAATCTACAAAGTACTTTTAAGTTGCAAAAAATATCTTGCTCATTCCCTTTGAAGATCTTGTATTGTTTCCTTATCCAATGGCTCTGGGTATTGAAAACCCTAAAATAAATGTACATCTGTTATGGAGCAGTAAAACTTGAAAAACATTTGACATATCTACAAACTTAAGACATGTTCTTACTTGCTCCTAAGAATCGGTGGTACCAGCTCGTGCTATGGTTCTCATCAAGTGCATGATGTAATATCCACATTACCAACCTCCTTGTTGCTTATTGCACTTTCATTAAAGTTGAATCATCAAATAATTGAATGCTAATTTTAATAAACTTACTTTAGAATGAAATTTAGAGTTAAATACCTTAGGATATATCTAATCGAGGTTTTGAGATGTGGATGTAGATCTTCTTCCAAGAACATTACACACATTCATTGTATTAAAATCCAAGATGTTTAGTAAATTGCATATTATAAAAAAAAGAGTGATATATATTATTTAAAGTTAATTAAATGATACCTTTGTACTATTTGTTTCATATCTGTAGATGCCTTCAGATGCAAAGAACAAAACCAAACAACTGTGTTGTCTGCGGGACACACAATCATCAGTTGCCAATGGGACCTGAAATAACAACATTATAAAATATCATATTGTCAACATTACTCAAGATCAAAATATAAATATTTTAAACTTACGCATGGATAATAGGGGCAAAGTAAATTCTCTTTCTAGATTCGAAAATCCATCTTTGAATATATTGTTGAGTGTCAATCTTTTTATTTCCAGACCTCTGTAAACTTTGTGGCTCAAGAAAACCATAAATATCGAGATTCCCTGAGCTATAAACTAAATTATTTACATACATGCATTGTTAAAATCAATATTAGTAATAGTTGTTGAAAATCAATATTAGTAATATTAGTCATTATTAAAGGTATACTTACATCACCCATAGCTGAATTATTGTAATGTTTAACATCTGGTTACCCTGAATAAGCTCCAAGATGTCTTGCATAGATATATACAATGGGGCACCGTCCACCCCAAAGATGGATGCATCCCAAGGAATTTGAAGAGGATTATTAAATAACTTGTAGCACACGAGTCAACTCCTGAAGTGGATTCACTTCTGACTCAAGTAGTGGAGACCTAGGACTTAAATCATCAGCTGGTGATTATCTTTCTTCCCACGGTCCTGTAACACATAAACAAATGTATCAATTCAAATAACATTAAGTGTGAATTTAAATAAGATTAAGACAAATCATAATACTTGAGGCCTTTTAGAAATGGCTTGTAGGAGATTTGTAGGCCATGCAATAAATGTACTAGGTGTCTCTCCCACAAGTCTAACCTTTGATGTGGGCACAAGCACCTCGACATATGTTTGTTTAACTTCTTTGACAACTATCCGAAAAAAATCATCTCCATGTGGAATTGTATGGAGCGTCGAAGATCCGACAAACACTTTCTCAATCTCCACCAATCGAGGACGATCTCCAACAAATAATTTACACCTATATGAGGTGTCAGTGTTGGTGTCTTCCTCGTTGTCTTTAGCAGCACAACTCCACTTTGTGTTAGTTCTCCAACGTGTAGATAGAACTACTCCTTCCTATAGAGGAGTGTGTTGCTGTGATATGCCCATAGATTCAAACTTCTCCTCAAATTCTAATCTTAATTCATGTCTCAACTCATCTGTTAACTGATCTCGAACATTTTTTTGTATTTGAGATGTCAATTTTTCTTCTATTTGAGACGTTAATTCATCTTAAGTTGAGATATCTGATCCATTATATTTGAAGATTGAGATGAGCTAGAACGTGGAGCAGAACCAAAATATTGTCTCACAACCACACCATATCCAACAATTCGTACACGACCGAGGTGTTCCTCGGTGCCTAGAGTAGCAGTCAATATATCTTGACTTCCTTGAATGACAAAATTGTCGTGGGAGCTCTGCTCCACCAGAGAGTCTTGTAAAAACTAATACAATATGTCAACATTGTATAATAATAAGACATTAGATATGATGAGTAAATTGTTATTAACTTACAATGCGCTGGGCAATCTCAAGTGCTTGTGGTGATGTCATCTGCCCTCTAGGTTTAGTTCTAGCCAACTTCCATTTCTATGTCGACTAAGAGAGGATGAAGGAGAAATGACATCATTTGAAGATGATGTTTCTTTTAATATTTTTAGTCTCTCCTCCATTATATTCTTTCTAATAACTCATACCCCCCCTCCCCGAGACAACTGGTGGGGGTGACATTCCTGTGCTAAATGTCTTGGGCTTTCTTCCTCTTCTCCTATACAATAAATAAATAACTTTGATAACGGAAATTTTATTTTAAATCAAATTCAAATTAGTTTTAATTTTCGTGCACTGCATTGATGTGTATTTAATAGAATTGAATGTTGCAGATTTCAAATTGAATGCATATAAAGTGCTTAAAGATCATTCACTCACGGTAGATGATACAATTATTTAAAATTAAGACGTAATTGATTGATTAATTATAATAATTATTATCTTGTTAACGATATAAAATAATTCTCTAGAGAAAAGTTTCATAAAAACTTGAATATATACTCTTTGAAGTCTTTAATTACTATATTTATTGCTCATTCAAATTTAAATTATAATTGAAATATGCTATTTAAAAATTGAATGTAGCATTCAACGATTAATGTGTTATTAAATTGTAAGTTTTTAAAATTTGGTGAGATGCATGGATTTCTCTAGAAAGGATATATATGATTATATACAATGCAACTAGCAATTAAATGATAATTGAAAGTTTGAACTTCTCACATTACATTATTGAATTAATCAGTTATCTTGCAACTTTTTAAGTAAGTTCCTTTTTAAAAGAAAATTTTAATTATTTAATGTGATTGAGTGGCAAAATCTGATTTATTTGCTATTCTCTATTTTAATTTATTATGAATTAAATGCTAAGCTGGAAACCCATGGAAACTTTTAGAAGATGTTGATTGCTTCTTTTATCTTCCGAAATCAGTGACTAGTGACTGCGATGAAAGTAAATTCTTTAAATGTTATTTGAAATTTGAATCAATTAGAGAGATAAACTTTTAAAAATATTTTGTAAACTGAAAATTTTTTTCCCAAATAGAAGTAATGTAACGAAAAGAATTTTACTATAATAGGAATGTTTTAAATGCTCTAACGGATTTTTTTTTGCTAAAATATGTTCATTTCATACACCTCTGTTCGTTAATACTGGTTGAGTTTCCAAAACATCATAGGTTACCCGTGCTTTAATGAGGAGACACCTTAGTTGAACTCCGACGACTGAACTCAGACATGTTCATGAGGACCATTTTCGTAAATTAAGTTCTTAACTTCTTTAATTACACCCATAATAAGGATTACTCACTCTTTGTTTGACCAAAAGATGTTCATTTTATACACCTCTGTGCATCAATAGTTGTTCTGAGCTTCCAAAACATCAGAGCTTATCGATGCTTTAACGAGGGGGCACCTTAGTTGAACTTGTGGCAACTGAACTAAAACTTGTTCATGAGGACCATTTTTGCAAATTAAGTTTTTAGCTTCTTTAGTTACACCCATAATAAGGATTAATCACACTTTGATTGACCAAAATATGTTTATTTGATACACCTCTATGCATTAATACTGGTTCTTGAGCTTCTAAAACATCAGAGGTTACCCATGCTTTAACGAGAGGACACCTTAGTTGAACTTTTGGTGACTGAACACAGAGGTGTTCATGAGGACCATTTTCGCATATTAAGTTCTTACATCTTCATTTACACCCATAATAAGGAATACTAATGCTTTGATTTACCAAAATATGTTTATTTGATATACCTCTGGGCATTAATACTGGTTCTGACCTTATAAAACATCATAGGTTACCCGTGTTTTAACGAGGGGACACCTTTGTTGAACTTTTGGCAACTGAGTCAGATATGTTCATTAGATTGTCCACCATTCATAGCAACTCCTTTTCCAACCATGAATATTGAAACTTTCAAACACCAAACAAAACAACCAATTCATGTCAGCAAACAATCAACGAAAAACCAACCAACCCATACACCCACCACTCACTCAAAAGGAAAAACACTTTCAAAATGAGCACACATACCATCACTCTCAACACCATATACTGAAGTAAGAAAAATATTCAAACATGAAAACCCTAAACAAAAAACTAAACCGTGAAACCACAAAAAAGTCTTCATTTTTCATCAAAAACCCCATAAGAGCCCAACCTTTACTCCACAACCATAAACCCCAAACGAAAATCATACGTCAAAGAAAAACAAAACCTTTAAACGACTAAAAAAACTTCTTTTTCCATAAAAAACCCAATAAAAGACGAAACTTTACTCCACAACTATAAACCCCAAACGAAAATCATACCTCAATAAAAAATAAAACCTTTAAACGATCAAGGAAACTTTCTTTTCCATCAAAATTCCCATAAAAGATGAACTTTTACTCCAACCACCACACCTTCATAGTGAACATTGCGGCTAAAGTGGAACCGTCAAACTACCGCGAGAATGACAACAAAGGAAGCGAACCAAAAGGACAAACGTTGAAGAACAAGCGATTCATCTTGTAATAACACCAAACAATTTTCGTTCTCCCCAACCGTACCGAGAAGTCGTCGTACAACCACAACCTCAACCTCTCGTTGTCACACAGGCAACCATAGCTCTCGATTCTCCAACGAAAGCACAATACTCATCTCTGTCGCACAAGCTACGACTTCTCTCACAGTTCTTTTCTTTGAAACTGAAGGTTTGATTTGAAACTTTCGTGACATCGTTTCATATTCCCTCAACAAAAGCCATTTGCAGATTAAGGGAGAAGATGAAATTGCCTTTCCACATTACATTACCCTCAATTTGACGAAACTATCCTTGCCACATATGCAGAATAGACAAAAATACTCCCGTGTCAAATGGGGGTTAAAATTGAACGGTGTAAACACAGTGGCGGCTCAAGACTTTTGGAGGCCTAAAGCAAATTAAAAAAATGTGGCCTTCTTTAAATTAATAAAATAATTAAAATTATGATATTTTTATCTAAATTTTTTTTTAGCTTTTTGTGATGCAAAATTATTTATTAAATTACCATCATTAATTTCATTTAAAATATATTTTTCAATAGACAATAAAGCTAACCCATTTAATCTTTGTTAGACATTGTTGATCTTAAATAAGATTTTATTAGTTTATATTTATAAAAACTCCTTTTAGTTGAAGCAACTAATACTAGAATTGTTAACATTATTCCATATGCTACATATGCATTTGGAAAATAATTTATTCCTTTTATATAATTAAGAATGTCAATTGATTTATCATTTTCCAATCCTATAATCTCCTTTAAGATATTTAATTCTGAAAATAAATCTAAGTCATCAAGATCCAAAAAATTATATGTTTCCAATACTTTTTAAGGTTTAAGCATTTTTCTTTCAACAATTTACAACAAAAACAAAATACTCTATTTGAATCTGTAGAATAAATGAGTCGTGTTCTTTCATATTTCTTCCCATTAAACAATTTTTGGATGTAACATGATACAGAAAAGTGTCTTGAGTATTTATCTTTTGAAAAATCTATATTAATTATCCTATAGGGCCTTTTTCTACTAATAAGTCTCTCAATTTCGTATCAGTATCCTCCCATTGACTTGTAACATATATATTTTTAATATTATAATAATTTTGTCTTGCAATTTCATTCTCGTTACCTTGAGTTTGAGAATCAAAATTGTTATCTCCGTTGACTACTTTATTATTGTCTTCACTTATACTTATATTGTTATCTTGACCTATACTTATATTGTTATATTCTTCATTCAAACAAGACTCACCTGTATTTTTTAATTCATTTTTTTATTTTTATAAATTTATTCATAGCCCCTTTTCGCGATTCAACAAAAAGTTCAACTCTTCTCTTTTTTTGAAGTTTTGAATAACTTGATTAAAATCTTCTAATTGACATTTGTATATTTTTATATAAAAATTAAAAACTATAATAACTTATAAGTATATAAAATGAGACTAAGTTAAAAAGATAAAACCTAGATGTTAAGATAATGAACTTGATCGTAGTATCTTGTCTTGAAGTCTCAAGTCTCCTACTATCTTTCGATCCTGTCCTTTGGTAAGTCTTTAAATATAATTTATAAATTCTAAATTTTGTTCCTTGTATCTACACAAATTATTTAAGATTAATAAAAAAATAATGAAAAATCAAAAAAATTGATATCCATCTCATTATTTTTACCTAATATTGATGCACTGAAAAACAGCAAAAGTGAATACAAACTCTTCCACAATCAATCTACTATTCCAAGTCTCTAAATAAAGACAATCGCATAAATGCATAGTATAGAATGATGAAACAAATATAAATTGGAAACAAATTTAAATAATATTATGGAAGAATAAAGAGACAGAGGAAGGAAGGAAATAGATAAGTGAAGAAAGAAGGAAAGAAGTGAAAGTGAAATAGATAATGAAAGGGCATATAAAAAAATTATGTCAATCTTTTGTTCCAATATAGGGAAGAGATAGAAAAAATTAGAAAGTTTTAATACTTAGGATTCCTTAACTGATCATTTTTTTTTTAAAAAAAAATATTATTAATTTATTATAAAAAAGTTTAAAAAATATTATTTATTAAATAATATTTATAATATCAATATAAATTTAAAGTCATTAAATAATATTTATAGTATTAATATAAACTTAAATTCAGTTAAAATATTTTAAATTTTTAATTAATTTTTTTAATATAATTTTAAAATTAAATATTTTATTTTATTTTATAATAATGTAAGTCACCCTCTCCCAACATTACATTACTATAGAACAATTGCCTCTCCAAATCCGTCTATAGTAAACAAGTGGATAAAGGTAGAACAACAATACCTCTCCAAATCCGTCTATAGTAAACAAGTGGATACAGATGGAGTGATAGTACGTTTCAGCTCTCGTAAGCCGTGATGCTGACGGTTACATGAAATCATCCATTACGTAAGATCCAACCTAGCCTAACTATCCAGCCGCTAACATCCGTGGATTTTGTCTTCGCACCCTTCTCACGTCTTTATATAAACTCAAACAATAACCCGCCAAACATGGTCTTATTAAACTCAACACGACCAGCCACACCTTCAACAACCATGCTCATTCTGTTTCACTTTTCTCTCACGTTCATCATTCTTCTCTTTTCTGTGAGCTTCTTGTTCAAAACAAGAAGGTTCTGGAACCTTCCTCCAGGGCCATTCTCCTTCCCCGTAATCGGAAACCTCCACCAGATGAAACAACCGCTCCACCGCACGTTCCACGCCCTTTCGCAGAAACACGGTAAAATCTTCTCTCTCTGGTTCGGTTCGCGCTTCGTCGTTGTCGTTTCGTCAGCAGAGGCAGCGCAAGAATGCTTCACCAAAAACGACATCGTCTTGGCTAACCGGCCTCGCTTCCTCACTGGAAAGTACATCGGCTACAACAACACCACTGTTGCGATGTCTCCGTACGGCGACCACTGGCGTAACCTCCGCCGCATCATGACGCTCGAAGTTCTCTCAACGCACCGTTTGAACTCCTTCTCAGAAATCCGCAGGGACGAGATCGTGAGGCTCGTGCGTAAGCTCGCTCATGACTCGCACAACGGCTTCGCCAAAGTTGAACTGAAATCCAGGTGAATTTGGTTTGGTTTGTAGAATTAAATAAGGTAGAAATTGTTGAAAGAGTAGATAGACAGTTTTGATTACACTTCATATTTTTCTAACAGTGCTATCTTCTATAATTTATGCAAGGTTTTCGGAAATGACTTTTAACATTATAATGAGAATGGTGTCGGGGAAGAGATATTACGGTGAAGATTGTGATGTGAGTGATGTAGAAGAAGCAAGGCAATTTCGAGAGATTATTAAAGAGTTGGGGACTTTGGGAGGGGCAAATAACCCTGGAGATTTCTTGGCTTTCCTGAGGTGGTTTAATTTTGATGATTTGGAGAAGAAGTTGAAGAGGATTGGCAAGAGAAGTGATGCATTCTTACAGGGACTCATTGATGAACATCGTAATGGAAAAGAGCGTGGGAATACTATGATAGACCATATTTTAACACAACAAGAATCACAACCGGAATACTATACGGATGAAATCATTAAAGGACTTGCCCTGGTAACTTCTTAATACTTACTATGTATCATTTTTAATTGTTTAAAAGAGTGAAAAAAAGGTAAATTACTATTTTGAAAATGAAATCCTAACTAGTATATTAATTATTGAGGTGATTATTGGTATCTAGATAAGTCAGTCTTTTGCTTTCATGAATAATTATGGTGATGTAGGTAGGGCCCACACTTATTTGAGATTAGGATTGGATAACTTTGTGAATGAAATGTTTGAGACAAAAACTGGAGAGAAAAATTATACATGGATCGTTAAGATGACAGTTGGGCATGTGGTGCGGTCTGAACAGACCGGAATGTTGACTTGCTGTGAACATCAATCGGTAGAAACCAAAACTTCGGAAAAATACTTGTTAGACCATTTTTTTTTTTTTTTTTTATCGGCTACCGAAACCAAAGCTTAGGAGATTTACCACTTAAAATTTGCACAAGTAATTGTTCTAGTTCACTTTCTCATACCCATCTTTCCCGTCTCCATGGGATTTCCCAATCCCAATTCCCTTCCCTCCATTCCACCCTCTCGTATTATTTTATCCTTCAAATATGATAGTATGTGTATTCATAAGAATAACTGATTCAGTGGCCAATCACTTACCTAAGAGTCATCCAAAAACTTTATCTTGTCACCTGCCCTTAATTTTCACCCAATATGATTGTCAAACCAATTTCTTTGGTGGTTATTGTCACATATTTTACATAAATCTTTCCATTGCTAAGACTTTTCCTTATCTCTTGTTCTCAAGTTAAGGTTCCTCCAAATGCCAAATTTAGATTCAAGAATTTTTTCCCACAGTCCCTTAATCTCCACTTCCATTTTGTCAATAGGGCTTTATTGAATTTCTAAATGTCTTTTATACCCAGTCCTCCCTCTTCTCTAGACTTACACAACATTTTCCATCTAATCCAAGCTACTTTCTTTTCCTCCACTTCGCAACCTCAGAAATTTTCTCTGTATTTTTATAACCTATACACAATTAGCTTTTGGCGCTTTGAAGAAAGACAGGTGAAATAGGGACAAGGCTAAAACCACTAACTTAATTAGACACACTCAGCCAAAATATGATATTAACTTTATTTAATACCACCTCCTTTCTCAAAATTTGTGAAATGAAATGTTACTAAACTTCTAATGATTAAAAAATAAATGTTTTTAAAAAATGTAATTTTCTTAAATGAAATTAAAACTAAACAAAATTAATTAACATTTTTAATTAAATCAAAATCAACTGTTTTTGTTTATATTTAAGTTTTAGAAGAATTATATAAACATGAAAGTGAAGGATATCATTTAAAGTCTTATTTTATTATTTAAAAGATATAAATTGTGTATATTAGTTTTTTATTTACAAGACTTTTTTATTTATTGTATTTCAGGTTATGTTAATAGCAGGAACAGACACATCATCTGTAACTTTAGAATGGGCAATGAGTAATTTGTTAAATCATCCAAACACAGTAAAGAAGGCGAAAATAGAATTAGACACTTATATAGGTCAAAACCATCTAGTAGATGAAGTTGACATTAGTAAACTTTCTTACCTTCGAAGCATTGTCCACGAGACACTTCGTTTACATCCTGCCTCTCCAATGTTGTTACCCCATTTCTCTTCAGAAGGTTGCACCATTGGACAATACAATATTCCACAAAACACAATTTTGTTAGTCAATGCTTGGGCTATTCATAGAGATCCCAATATGTGGAGTGACCCAACATATTTTAAGCCTGAAAGATTTGAGAATGAAACTCAAACTAACAAGTTACTTCCTTTTGGATTAGGGAGAAGGGCTTGTTCAAGATCAAACTTAGCTCATCGTACAGTGACCTTAGCTTTGGCCTTATTAATTCAATGTTTTGAATGGAAACGAACTAGTAATGAAAAAATTAATATGATAGAAGGAAAAGGGCTCACTATGGCAAGAAAGTTTCCTTTAGAAGCTATGTGCCAAATGTCGCAATCACCAACAATTAGGGATATTTTTAGTGTTACTAAAAGCACACCAATGTAACAATATTCTTGATAAAGTTATGGAAATAGGCATTAATAAAAGAAATTAATAATTCTTTGTTTTAGCACAAATCATAGGATCAAGTCTAATCTTTAAACAACACTAACTTTTTCCCATATATTTTTTTAGTTTTAAATTATCTTCAGTTAGATAGGAATGTATTAATACATATGCCGTGTTAATTTTTCTTGATTTTTAATTCATTTTAATGATATGCATGAAATATGACTAGAATATATGTAAAGGTAAAATGTACATAAATATATAATTTTAGATTAACTATTATTCTCCATAAAAAAAATTATCTAAAAAGTAGTGCATTTGAAACAAAATAAAAATTAAGTCATGCTAGTTGAGTGGAAGAATTAAAAAATGACAGGTAATTTTTATTTTCGTGTTTACTCTTTTGGCAAATAAAATAGAAGTAAAAGTTATATAAAAGTTTGAAATGGCATAAATATGACACTATCGTTTAAAGTATTTTAAATTCCCTTGTGTCATCCTAGAACAAACACAACCAGTTTAGGAATTCAAAATACTTTCCTTAACCTAGTTTGAGTGATCCAAAGAATTTCAAAGATTTGTTCTATGTGGTTATTTGCACACAGAATATTTCACTTAGAAGTATTTATTTATCTTTTAAAATCAGATTTTCAAAAGTCTCATATAAATTTAAGAAATATATATTTATAAAATTAGTACTGTTAGTTTTAATGGATATCCAAATTTCGTTTTAGTATGTTGATTTCCTTGAAAGTGAAAACAATGGATTATTTCGAGTTCTTAATCTGTTAACAGACACACAACCTTCTCAAAGCTCAAAACCACTTGAGGTCAAAATTTAAAAGTAGTTCTAGAGAACATTTTAAAACATTTTCTTTAATATTTTTATGGATCAAACAATTGGATAAGAAGAGTTATAGACTTATACAAACACATACAAACTCAGAAACACACTTTATGTACTAAGATTTCATTATTCAAATCTTCATTTAAGGATAGATTTAGCAAATAATTTTATCAGCTTCTACTGCATCAACAATAGGCACTCTTGGCTAACCTCCTTCAATATTCTTTCGGATGGCAACCACTCCTGGTTACACGAGTATTCTTTGAACCCATCCCCTCCTGTCTAAATGAGTATTTTTTTGAACCTAGTCACTCTTGTCTAAATGAGTATTCTTTAAACACAACCACTTTTGTCTATTCTTTTGATACAACCACTCTTGGCTAAATAAGTATTTTTTTTTAACCCCGCTACTTTTGATTAAATGAGTACTCTTTGGGTAGAGTCACTATTCGATAAACGAGTATCCTTTGCCAAATAATGACTTCTTGCTAACATAAAGCATTATCTAAGTGTGTGACCAACAGATCACAGGTTTTTCCTACTAGAAAAGTACATCTTTTGACGATTACAAGTGATGGAAAGCACCTTCACCTGAGCAACGAAAGACTTTGGTACAGAACTTAGGAAAAGATTACCCTCATGCATGACCTCATGAATACGAAGAAGCTATCAAAAGCATTTCAATTCTCATTCAAAGGTGAGTCCTACAAAAGGAGAGGGGTCTTATTTATAGGTGTATATGCCCCTTGCACCTAATGCCACATAAAATGTGAGATTGAGAAGGTTGAAAACAAAGAAAAATAGGTGCATTGCATAGTTGAATTGAAGCGCCCATATTTGGCCTAAAAATGGCCTCTCCTAATTGACATGTGACTTCCATGCTCCAAGCTTTTTATCCCTTCTCTTGGTCAAATTTAGACCAGGTCTCTTAGGATTTTGGTTAACTTTTCAAGTCCAAGTCAAAACCTAATTGAGGCCTAACGAAAGCCCAGTCATGTCCCTATGAAATCTTACAAAAGTATAAAGGAAATGTATACGTATACAATTTCTACGAGACTAAGAAGAAATAAGAGAAATCCTAATAGTCTACAAAGTAGGAGAGTCTTCTTTATGGCCTCTTCTTCTTCAATCATCCTAGTCATGGGCCTTATCAAATACCCAATGTGATGTCTCTCAGATAGTCCTCCATCAACAACATTTATGCACTCTCGTTTTGTTTGCTAGATAAACACTCATAGTGTTCTCTATGAAGCTTTTTAACGCAAAAAAATAAAAAATATAACAAGCATTTCACAACAATGTAATATCCTCTTTTGTGCATGTGCTTTTAATATAATTTTTTTCATACTCAAAATTTAAATTATAAACTACTTACATGAGGATAAAAGTATTAAATACTTATTCTTAACTAAAATGTTCTCCATATTAAGTTGAAGTTAAATTATCTTATCTTAGATTCTTTCAAGTTGATTATCAAGATGTTGGAACCTAACTACACAAAACTTATGATGATACTTATACTTACCAACAAGTGTATCCATCTTGGATAACATAAGTTGTTCAAATTGAAAGAAAGGAGGACCCCTATTCATTGTTGGTATTTGTTCAAGGATATTTGTGATCTCGGGGTCATCTTCTTGAGTATCATTTGGTCCAAATCCTTGTGCAATGGTTTTAGTATCTTGTGTTGTACCATGATCACCAACTTCACCATCATCCTTTTTATCATCTTCAACAACTTAAGAAACATAAACTTTTTCAAAACCCTTTTTATGGAGTGTGACTTTGGTGATTTTATTTATTTTATGGAAGATATCATATAACTCACCATGAACCTTCACCATAAAATGTGTCTAAGACTTTGGAATCAAAGATCCACAGGGAAACCTATAGTTTGGAAGGCATTTGGACTTCCACATTTGGTCTTTTATAGCATAAATTTAGTTTATCTTGAGCTTTGTACATAAATATAAAATTGTACATAATAGACTATTATGGGAGAGATAACTCACTTGAAGTTTCAACCATTTACTTGAATCTCTATCTCAAGCTCCTAGTAGTTCATTTTAAGAGATATTAGAATTTCTTTCCTCTAGTGAATCTAAAAATTGTCTATATACACTAATTAACAACACAATTAATATAATTATGAAACACTTAAACCAAAAACTTAAAAAGAAAACTTACTAAAGATAAAGTTATCTTTCTTTGTAATTTATCAAGAAACATGTTTCTACAATATGAAGTTCTTCATTTATTAAGAATCTATATTACCCTTTTCCAATATGACAACATGGGTGTTTAAAATAGATATAATTTGCTTTTGATAGTTGATTTAGTCTTTGTCTTTTATTTCCTTAGAGTTTGTAACAAGTGTTGTCATTAAGAACCCAGTTCTCAATAAATTCAAACCTGTGTTAATTCCTCAAGTGTGTTCCAAAACTTTATAAGTTTTGATTGTATTTTCTGTCACACTTTTATTTTCTAATTTATTCAGGCTTTACTCTCCTAAAAAATGAAAAAAAAATAAAAGTATGTACAAAGAGCAATAAAAAATAAAGGTTGTTTGGAAAATCTTTAAAAGTGATTTTTAAGGGTGTTGTTTATTATTTTCTTTATTAGCACCTTCATTTTTCCCTTTTCTAATTTATTTTAAAATAATAAAAACAAAAATAGACTCAATAACAGCTAAATTTCTGCGACACCCGTACATAACTCGTGGAAACAACAAAAGAATGAAAGACTGGGCTAGAGCACAAGAATCCATGAAAGCTGACATCAATCAACTGAAGGATCAAATGAGTCAAATCCTTGAGGCCTTAGCTGATTTGAGAAATACTAAGGATAGGAATGAGGAAGCAACATCTGCCAATCCTGCGGTACCACAGCCTAGAGTGTTGCCAATTTAGTTCCGCAATCAAGGAACCATAATGGTTCCTGCTGGGTGGCCTCCGTATGGACTTCCTCCAAACTATACCCCGCATTATGAGGAACACCTTGAGCAAGGGCCATCGCCACCGGTAACTCTTGTTAATCCTTTTGGCATACCAGCAAGCCAGCAAGAATCAACTCAATTGAATACTGGAGAGGTAACCGCTAACATTGGTGGTCAAACTGTCCCTACTAAGACTCGTGTAGTTGTTCACTCACGAATGATTGGAAAAGGACCACAAGAAGGGCCGATGATCCATAGTCCTAGTCAAGGAGCATCTCATGGGGCAGAGGAAGCCAGGAAGAAAGGCTCAGAGCCATTGAAGGAGGAAGCAGTTTTGGATTTAGGAATGCTGCAGACTTATACTTAGTGGCTTATGTTGTAATCCCTTCCAAGTTTAAAGTACCTGAGTTTGAGAAGTATAGACGAGCCACTTGTCCTAAGAATCATAGGAAGATGGCAACACACGCAGGTGATGAGAAGCTATTGATGCATTTCTTTCAGGATAATTTAGAAGGCACGACTCTAAGTTGGTACATGCACCTGAAACCATCCTGAATTCGGTCATGGAAAGATCTAGTTGATGCCTTCCTAAAGCAATACAAATATAATATTGAAATGGCTCCTGATAGGCTACAACTACAAAACATGTCAACGAACAACAATCACACTTTCAAGGAATACACTCAAATGTGGAGAGAATTAGTCGCTCAGGTGGAACCAACATTCCCAGACAAGGAGATGGTAACTATGTTCATTGGCACATTTCAATCACCTTTCTATGAACATATGTTGGGCAATGTCTCTTCCAACTTTGCTGACATTGTCATTGTTAGAGAAAGAATCGAGTTTGGATTGAAAAATGGAAAAATTGCACAAGACCCCTGATGGAGAAGCTCCTAGGTGCTCTTAGCTTCTTGCGAACACTTCCATGGTTGGACTGAAGGAAGAAACCTTTTTGCACCATTCAAACATGGCGAGAGCTCCTCTTAGAATGCGAAAGCCATGGGGATGAAAATTGAACCGTGGAATGGAGGACTCAAGGAGAAGCAATGGTTGCTTCTAGTGGAATTGGTGGAAAAATGATGAAGGAATTAGTACAAGGAGGTGAGGCCAACCTTCTAGGGTTCTTCAAGAGCTTCTTGGAGAAGCAACTCAAAGAGAGAAACTTGATAATAAGCTGAAAATTCTGCAGCAATTCATTAAGGTAATCAAGCTTACTTTACAAGGAGTCTACACACAAAAATTGGTTTATTTTTTTACTTTTTACTTTATTTTATTTTTTTGTTTTGTTTTTTTATTAGAAAACTTGTCGAAAATGCAAATGCATAAAATTTTTGGTAAAATGGATGTATGCAATGCATGCACGATTTTTTTTTTTATCGAATGTATTTATGAATGCATCAAATTATTTTTATTTTCTTAATGAGAATGTATGAAATTTTGTTTTTGAAAATGTATGAATGAATGTCATGAGACTAAATTTTTGTTATTATTGTTTGATATTAACATTTTTAAAAAATATGGATGAAATTTTATTTGAGAATTCTTATCAAAATGCATAAATGAATGCATGATGAGAAGGCATGTAGGAAATGCATATTATTCATTTTTGTTTATTGAATGCATGATGTATATATGAAATCTATTTTTTATTGAATGAATGATAGTATGAAACTACATATATGAATTTTATATATTTTTTTTGTTTTTTGTTTGTTTGAATAAGATTTTGAAATGCATAAATGCATGAGGCTACGAGGATGCATGGATGAATGCATTGACTCTATTTGAAACCGTTTTTTTTTTTTAATATGCATGTATGCTATTTAAATGAGAGTACATGAATGGTGCATGAAACTTTAGATGAGAATTGTCACCACTCAATTTCGTTCGGGCAAATAAAATTATTTCAAAATAAAAAATATATAAAATTAAAATAAAAAATTTGTGTTGTGTAGTTTTTATCATACTTTGTCATTTAAATAAATAAAAGAAGAAAAAGTTTTGATTTCATTTTCTATTTCAATGAATAAAGTTTTGAAAATAAAATTCGTAAAAAAAATAAACAAAATCAGTCCATTAAAATTTAAAAATAATAATAATTATTATAATAAAAATAAAATTGTTATTAAAGTGTTGTCATGTCACATTCTCTCTCTGTGTGCCTGCTTTTCCTGATGCCCATTAATGATATGGATATTAATTGAAATAAACTAAAGAATTATAGAAATGTTAGAAATTTGATTTGATTATTATTCTGATGATTCTGCTTAGTAGTATTTAAATGCTAATGATTTTCAATTAAATGTTGATTGTCTAATAATTGGTGCGTTTTCTTTTTGAGTTGTTATGCTCATCCTTTTTATTTTATAGGCTCCATTTGGTTAATGTTCTAAAATAGTAAATAGATTTTTTTTAAATTAAGATGATTTGTTTTGTTTTTCGAAAAGTAGTAAAAATATAAATATATATATTTCGAAATAATAATAATAGTAATATTAAAAAAAAGTTTAAGTATTTATTTTTATTGTTGTGTTATTTAGGTCGCTTTTAATAAATGTAAAAATGAAAAACAATAAGTAAAAAATTAATAATAAAATATTTCAGCCACATTACCTCCAATATTTCCCATTTATTCGCCATATTAATTTATTTTCGAATTTGATGTATGGCAGGTTATGATGCCATAACAGCAACAACAGTACAATTCTGCCCATTTTTTCAGTCTATGTTCATCCTTAGAATTTAATAGTCAATTAGCGTCATAAGTGGGGATATTTAGGAATTAATAGATTTGAATCTGAATTAAAACGAATAATCAATTGGCAGTTCACAAATTATAATTAAGAGGGAATAATTAGGAATTAATGAATTTAAAATTTGAATTAATGAATTTAAAATTTGAATTAAGAGTGGGCTAACTAGAATTAGTATAAATATACATAGTGAGCAAGTGGATGGGTACACGAGACAACAATACAAGAGAGAGAAATTACGGTGCTTGAAAATTGTTCTGCGTTTGGAGTCATCAGAGGAAGAAAGGGAAAAAGTCTAAAGTTCTTGCTAAGTGCTTCAACGGGTATGTTTCATATTTATCAATTTTCCAGTTTTTATATTCATAGATATATGCTTGCTCTGTAGTGCCATGTGTTGTTTACCTTACATCAATAATTGTTGTCGTGTTATATTTCAAGTATATAGAAATGTTATATTTTGGTTATGTGGTTTGTATATTGTTGTCAACATGAAATTAAGGGTTGTAATTAGTGTAATACTTGTCTGGTTGCTGTTTTGACACAACCTTCATTCCTAATATTCGTTACGTCAAGCACGTTCACATACTACTAACCCTAACAAATTTGATATTCAAGATTTATTTACGTTCTTGTTACATGTATTATGATCAATGTTTTAAATACTTTCTAATGATACATTTATCTATTGTCATTAAGTTTCCACTCTTCTTTTCAAAATTCTCTTTTTACATACAAAATACCTAAAACTTTTACAATAACTAATAAAATAAACATAGTTTAACGAGACATTTTTTTAAAATAAAAAAAAAAGAGTAAAAAAAAAAGGGATCCAATACAGTTTTCAAAACAATAAAAGTATTTCAAAAAATAACAAAAAAATATATCTCCAAAAATAACAAAAAAAATATATTTTTTTAAAAGAAAATACAAAAACAGTTTTAAGAGCAAAAAATACACACACACATATATATATATATATATAATTAAAAAAAAGTAAAAATGTTTAAAACGTTTTGATAATAATAAAAAATGGTTTTAAAATAAAAAAATATATATACAAAATAGTTTTTTAACGTAGTTAAAAAAAATATAACAGTTTAAAAAAATTAAAAAATACAAAACAATTTTAAATGAAAAATATAAAACAGTTTTAATAAAATATATAAAATAGTTTTTTTAAAAAAAAAATGAAACGAAACAGTTTATTTTTTGTTAAAAAAAAGAAAAGAAAAAATCTATAAGACAGTATAAACAAAACAGTTTTAAAAATTAAAAATATAAAACAGTTTTTAAAAATAAAATATATCAAACGTAAATATATATATATATATATATATATATATATATATATATATATATATATATATAAAAAATATATATAAAAAAAAAAAAAATATATATTTTT
>Ga0209700_100740_pt1 | contig 64982 bp, 34 predicted proteins | sample SiratroredBW_FD_187528 | JGI IMG/M metagenome (GOLD analysis project Ga0209700, IMG submission 187528) | Root nodule microbial communities of legume samples collected from California, USA - Siratro red BW (SPAdes) (version 2) | ecosystem: Host-associated > Plants > Roots > Nodule | place: USA... | reverse complement strand
GGTTAAATTGTTTTTTTTTTTAAAGTTTAAGAATATCACTTTTTATTTAAATAATATTTTAAAAATGTATCAACTAAATCGTTTTAGTAAACTACACATGACACACCAGACCTTACATAAATCAAGTTGTACACATCTGATAGGCTCCTCGTGCTGACAAGTCACCCAGAAACGGAACGGATAAATTACGATTCCGTGAAACAATAGAAATCTTTTATCATTTTTTTTTTCACGCACTTCACTTGTTTTGTTATAAAGTATTCTTTGATTTTATGTTCACTTTTTAATTGGTACGGTTCTTCTTATGACCAAACAATCTCGTTATTTTTATTTGTTTCTGTTATAATATGCAAAAAAAGATATAAACAAAAGTCTTTGTCATTTTTGTATTTCTTTTATAACATGATATGAATATCTATCTTTATATATATATACATACATATATATATATATATATATATATATATATATATATATATATATATATATATATATATATATAACAAATAAAATTATCTTTAACTGTAAATAAAAAAATTAAAAAAATATGTGATCGTATTCGTGTTTTATTTTCTCATTTTAGGAATGGTATTCGCGTCATAAGGTTCCAATAAGATGAAGTGAGTAAAGGGCATCATCAAAACCCAATGTGCTTTCAAAATATTCGAGCATCTTTCTGGAACCAATGCTCTGAGTCTCCAATCAAAAGGGCAAATCATATGAAAGTCTTACGATAAGGTCCGTCAAAAAAACGTCACAAGTGTCTCTCTTGTTTAATCTTTAACATAATATGAGATTCCTGATCTATATTGGTAGATAAACAAATTGAGGACATAATGCAAAGATGAGTTTCCAACCAATAACTAGAGTGGTTAATGATAGGAGATAACAGAAATATTCTTCGATACCAAATGTTTTCTAAAGAGCTAATCAGTTGTTAATTAGATGTGTCATTTTCACAGGGAAGAGATACATTTTGCAACAAATTCTTTGTGTAGCTTTTAACATACATTGCTAGGTGATCAAATTTAAACGGTTTGTGTAGCCAGATGTCTCCTCCGGGCATTATCCTATGGTATCTCATGATTATCACAATACAATAATTAAACGGTTGTAAGTTTTGTTATAGAGATACTTTGTTGAAGAGATCATAATATCCCATTTTCAGATTATGACGTTATAGATGTAAAGTATATTTTTTAGTAAGGTATTTTCGTCTATTTTTTTTATATTTATAATACCTTAATTTGAAGTTTTAATTAAGTAACTTTTGGTTCTAGTTAAACCAACATAATATAATGCTAAACTAAACAAATAACACTCCAAAAGTTTATACTAAAAAGTAAATAAAAAAACAAAATTTATTTTGTTCTTTTATAGTCGTAGTTGCCATTTTTTTAAAAAAAATTAACCTCTTAATGTTTACAAATAAGTAGTTTTGATAATTTGTTGGTTAAAAATTCATCAACAATTAGATGATTTTGACGACTTCAATAAGTAGTAAAGTTACTTGATGCTTGGATGCTAATGTAAAAGTAAGTGTGATATAGGTATTAAAAATTGATAATATACGTTATTATGTTGAAATCAAAATATTTCATTATCCTAAATGCCAATGGTGGTTAACAATGGTTAACTTAAATATTGTAATGTGAAGATCAATCATTTCTCAATATAAAACTAGCACTATTGGAAAATTACTTAATAGTGATCGACATTAGTGATTGAAAAATTCTATCACTATTAGTGACCGAATCAGTGACCGAAAAAATTCGGTCATTATCAGTGACCGATTCAGTGACCAAAAAATTCGGTCAAAATTTTCAGTCACAGATTCGGTCACACATACGGTCACTGATTTCGATTACTCATTCAGTCACACATTTGGTCACATATTCAGTAACATTCGGTCACTGATTTCGATCACAGATTCAGTTACAAAATCGATCGGTCACATATAAGAATAATAGTAATAATAATAAATATAATAATAACAATCATAATAATAATAATAATAGTATTAATAATATTAATAATAGTAATAATAATAATAACAGTAATAATAATAATAATAATAATTGTAGGAACAACTGGCTCCAGAAGGGGGGTTGAATGGAGCCTGAACTCAATTCGCTATAAATAGAAACCACCAACCAAGGCAAAAATATATAAGCACATATAAAGCAGTTTTATACTGGTTCATCCTAATCTCTTGGGCTACGTCCAATTCTCCCTTAAACAAATTTTTTAAGAGGTTCCACTATTTAACAAATAGTTACAATGAGTACACAAACCTCTCCAGGTTACAACGAGTACACAAACCTCTCCAGGTTATCACGAGTACACAAACCTCTCCAGGTTATACCAGTCTCAATCTCCCCCTGAGATCAAGACCACTCAAGATTGAAATAAACACTCTCAAAAGAGAGAACAATGAAAGCTCACAAGGGTTTACTTCACAATGGTGAAGAATTACACAATGGTTTCACACAACCCAAAACTCTAGATGCTCTCAATAGCAGATTGACAATATACACTCAGTATATCTTCTTCAATGTATTATATGATGTATTTCTCTCTTCTTGCTTCTTGTTGTATATTCTTCAACTTGAACTTGCTCCTCTATATGTAGCTTTCTAAAAGCTAGCCGTTGGGATGGTTGAACAAATCAATCTTGACTTTCTGATGTATGGAGCTCAAACTGGAAATATTTCTCTAATATTTTAAACTGCATAAAACTTGATTAATTCTGTATCAGAAATAATTAATTTAAAATAACATAGAGAAATTATATTTGAGATACTCATCAATAATTTGAATAATTTCTATTATGAACAGATTTGAACGTTAATGCACATTATGATATAAAATCAATTAATCACATCTAAATAGTCCATAATAATTTGAATAATTTCCATTATGAACAGATTTGAACATTAAAGCACAATATAATATAAAATCAATTAAATCAATAACACATAAAAGTAAATAATAAGAAAACTTATCTCTTAATAGACCATGTGTCTCCTGCTTTAATAATAATAATAATGTTAACTGCGCAATGTATATAAGTCATCAAATATAAATGTATACTTCAGTTTTGTTATCATCAAAACTTTATCAAATGATTTGATTCTCTAAAGGGACTTTGCACCGTCTAATGTTCAACAATAATACTACTACTAATAATAATAATAATAATAGTAATAATAGTAATAAAAATAAAAATAATAATTATAATAATTATAATAATATCAATAATAATAATAGTAATAATAATAATTATTATTATTATTATAACAATAATAATAATAATATTAATAAAAATAAAAAAATAATAATAGTAATAAAAGTTTGTCCTGTATAGTCGTCCAAATTCTCATCGATCCCCAAGGATCAGGGACGATCACTCACCCTAGCTAATCAGTCGTGTCGGGATCATTCTCGGCGATCTGATTGCCTTCATCATCAAGACGAAGAAGAGTGCAATGTGTTGATGACGATATCAAGGAGATGAAGTTTCTCTGTAAGGAGTGATCGATACAATTGCAAGAGGCTTTGCTGGAGGAGGAACATCCGAAAACGCACGAAAATAACACTTAAGGGCAATCTAGTTAATGAACGTTGTAACCGCTCATATAAAACAAAGAATACAATGGATAACCTTCACAAACGTCGATTTTAAGGCCATTGACTCTTCACAAGACAACCTCGTGGTCATTATGGAGGAAATAGAAAACTTTACAGTGATGAAAGCTTTGGTCGACTAAGGGAGCTCAATTGACATCTTGTATTGGAAGACATTTAAAATTTTGTATATCCCAAAAATAGAGATACAAACCTATTACGACCAGGTAGTGGGATTTTTAGGCGAGCGAGTTGAAACTCGGGGGTACATTGACTTGTACACTAGATTTGGTGAAGGAAATTTTGTAAACCAGAACCATCCAAGTTCGATATCTTCTCGTGGATGCAAACACGTTGTATAATGTGTTGCTCGGTCGCCCATCCCTAAACCAATTGTGTGTGATAGTTTCAACTCCACACCTGGCCGTGAAATTCTTCTTGGCCTCTAGCGATGTCGTCACAGTTCACGTTGATCAGTGCATGACTACGGAGTGCTACATAACAAGTTTGAAGATAGAACCACTTAAAATACATGAAGAGAACTGAGTTGAATGGGATAGAAGTATAAGGTTGGAACACATTGTGAACGTGATTGACTTAGACCTTAAGCTGATGAACCCCACGTGGAACCGGGTGAAGAATCATGATCATACCCCTACAAGGGGACAACCAAACTACCAAGATAAGAAGCTTGTTAAGCCAAGATGAAGCTAAACAAACTCGTCAAGTCCTCATCAATAATGCTGATATGCTTGCATGAACCACAACTGATATGCCAAGAGTACACCCAAATGTTATGACTTATAAATTGTCAATCTACAAAGAGGCCAGACGAGTGGTCCAAAATAAACAAAAGCTAGGAGAAGAGAAAATGGTAGCAGTTAAAGAAGAGACCGACAAGTTGCTGAAAGCTTAGTTCATTTGCAAAGCAAAATATACAATGTGGTTGGCCAATGTGGTCATGGTAAAAAAGCCAAATGGTAAATGGAGTATATGCGCAAATTATACCGACCTTAACAAAGCTTAACCAAAGAATGCATATTCACTGCCCAGTATAGACCGATTAGTAGATGGAGTTGTTAGACACTGCATTTTGAGCTTCCTAGATGCTTATTCTAGATACAACCAAATACGCATGCACCAGAGAGACAAAACAAAAATTACGTTCCTAACTAACGATGTGAACTATTATTATGAGGTTATGTCATTCGACTTGAAGAAGGCTGGGGTGACATACCAAAGACTCATGGACAAAGTATTCAAAGGTCTAATAGACCAGAATGTGGAATTTTATGTGGATGACATTGTTATCAAATCAGACTCGCTTACCTAACACGTGACCGACCTCAACAAAGTCTTCAAAGCATTAAGAAAGAATTATATGAAGTCGATTCCTAAGAAGTACGTGTTTGGGGCTGAAGGTGAGAAGTTCCTTGGTTTCATGCTCACTCACAGAGGGATTGAAGTTAATCTCAATAAGTGTCAGGTCATCATCGACATAAAAAGCCCGAAGAATATAAAGGAACTCCAAAAGTTAGTTGGTAAACTCACCATGCTGTCTCTGTTTATGCCGAGGTTGATTGCTAAAACAAAACCAATCATTCAACTCTTAAAGAAGGCCTCAAGGTTCCAGTGGACCCAACAATGTGAAGATATGTTCGTTTAGATCAAAGAATTTATGGCCTCACCCCCAATCATCTAGAAGCCCTTGCCTAAGGCACCCATTTACGTTTACCTCTCGGTCTTAGACGAAGCCATTAGCTTGATGTTGGTGCAAGAAGTGGACAAAGAATAAAGACTAGTATACTTCATTAACCAAACACCACAAAATGCTTAAAGACGATATCAAGTAATTTAGAAGGTAGCCTTGACTTTAGTGCATACGACGAGACGTATACAACCATACTTCCAGAACCACTCCGTCGTGATCAAGGCAGACTACCACATTATGAAAATGTTATGCAAGCTTGATTTGGCAAGCCAAATGATAGGTTGGTTGGTGGAGCTCTCTGGATACGAGATTAAATATGAATTGAGAGGCCCTATGAAATCCCAAAATTTAGTTGATTTCTTAGTAGAGTTAAGCCCAGAAATTGAATCTTCGAATGATGATCATTGGATACTCCATTTTGATGGGTTTTCCAACTTAAAGGGCAGCGGGGTAGGCATAGTACAAGAAGGTTTTGGAAATATTTTGGTTGAAAAATCCATGCGTTTTGACTTCAAGACAAATAATAACCAAACCAAATACGGGCGTTAATAGCTGACCTCACACTCGCTTGGGATTTGGGAGCAGAAAACATTGTGTGCAAGAGTGAGTCACAACTCACAACTCACAGTCGAACACTTGACGAAAGAGTTTTAGGTTAAATATCCTTTGATGATGCAATACTTTCATATTAAGCGAGAAGAAAACTTTCATGCAAATTTGTTGTCAAAAATGGCCAGAACTAAAAGGAAAAATCATCATCACCTTTTGGTTATTCACCAAACCATCATTGTTCCTAGTGTGATTCTCAACATCGAATACGCGACTATTTTGGAGTAGAATGCTATGACGCCACCTCTCATACAGTACTCGAAAGACGAAACATGCGAGACAGAGTAGGAGGAGGCTACTAGAAGAAAAAGTGATTGGTACATCCTAATAGGCGGCGACCTTTACAGAAGAAGTTATTCCCACCCTCTCTTGAAATTTGTTACAAATGCACAAGCTAAGTACATTATGGAAGAGCTACACCACGAGGAGTGTGTGGTCTTCACTCAAGAGGTTGCCACATGGCAACAAGGGTTCCCAGGGTAGAATACTATTGGCCAACCATCCAAAGTGACTGTGCTGAATACGCCAAGAAGTGTCAAAAACACCAAGAGTTTGGTAATATACTTCATACAAAACCAGAACAACTGTATCATATAACCGCTCAATGGTCGTTCGTCTAGTGGAGGATGGATATCATAGGCCCGTTCCTCTAAGTAAAGGACAAACCAAGTTCTTACTAATAGTAATAGACTACTTCACAAAATGGATTGAAGCAGGCCATTGGCCACCATCACAACCAAGAATGTCCAGAAATTTCTTTGGAAAAACATAATCTGCCACTTTAGCATTCCCCGCAAGATCATAACGGATAACGACCGACAATTCATGAATCAGGGACTTCTCAAATTCTATGAAGAACTTGAAAGTTGTGCTATATCTAGTTCAGTAGAACACTCCAAAACCAACAGACAGGTTGAGGCAGGCAACAAAGTCATACTGATCGAACTCAATAAACAGTTGGTCGTCACAAAGGGAAGATGAGTCAAAGAACTCCTTGATGTTTTATTAGCCTACCGTTGTGCACTTCAGTCATCCATGAAAGAGATCCCATTCTCCCTAGCTTATGACATTAACACAATGATCCCAGTAAAAATAGGAGAACCAAGCTTAAGAAGACTAATGTTCACATGGAACTCAACAACCAAAGCTTAGCAACAAGCTAAGACTTAATTAGTGAGCTCAGAGACAAAGCACAAGTACGAGAAGTGGTTGCAAAAATTAGAGTAGCAAGAAGATACAATTCCAATGTTAAGCTGAGAAGCTTCCATCTAGGAGATTTGGCATGACGAATGCAGAGTGAAGCCAAAAAAAGTGAAGGAAAGTTCTCAACAAATTGGGAGGGCTCTATCAAAATTCAAAGCATAGTAGAGAATGAAACATACAAGATCGAACACTTTTCAAGCAAAACCATCCCAAGAACATGGAATGCCTCTTACTTTAAGTTTTATTTCAGTTGAATGATGTAATGAGCATTTTTTCCTCACTTGGTCTTTTTTCCTAAGAAGAGTTTTAACCAAGAAGGTTTTAATGAGGCTCCAATAAAAGAATTTATTCTGAAAAGTGTTTTACTTTGCATCTTTAATTTTCCAAGTGGGTAAGGAAGCTTTACTCCAAGGCGATCCCTCCCAAGCTTTCATAATCAACACCTTGACGATATAAAAGTTAGGCAAGGAAGCTTCGCTCCATAACAATCCCTCTCGCACTTTCATTTCATAAACCGATATCGTGTTGGTATAAACAACCACACCTCACCTTCAATAAATCACAAATACACTCTTGTAAACAAAATTTTTTGTTAGTATGTTGAAAATATTTTCAAATTTTAACTCAAGCAAGTTTTACAAACCGATGAGTACACGAGTAAAAACAATAGTGTTCAATTACAAGATAAAAATATACCTAGATTCCCTTAAAACATAATCACATACACACAAGAAACGATAATGAGATATCTTAAAATCTCACAACTTAGAAAATAAGGAAAAATTCATTAAAAAGAAATGAGTACATATAAACATTTAGTTAGACCTTTACAAAAATAATATCAGGAGCCACCTAAGGGAAAATACAAAAGATAAAACCTAATATAACAAAATACTCCTCGCCTTCAGCCAGATGATCACCACCCATACCAGGGTTAGTTGCAGGGATTTCTTTAATAGCAACTAATTGACCATTGCAGACGTCATTACCCGAGTCCAAGTTGTTCTCGTGCGACGTCCCATATAATAAGATCGCTTGATGAATAGCCTAGTTAAAACCTTCAGAGTGAATGACCAATACATAGTCTTTGAGCTCGACCAACTCCATTTTAACTTGAACTTTTTTTTAGACAACATGGTCATGAACTGATGTTGCCTCAGCCAGGGAATGCTCCAGCTTCTTGATCTCATATGCTTGAGCTTTCCACTGCTCTTCAAATCTTTACACTTAGCCTTGAGGGTATCTCTCTGGACCTTCATCTTCTTCAATTGGTTACCCTAGGCTAAGTTTGCATCCAAAGCCACTTTTAAGTTATTAGTTGAGCCTACCAACTCTTGCTTTAATCTCACTATCTGTGCGATAGATCCCTTGGCCACCTTGGTGCATAATATTTTTGTAAAGGCGAGTGCATGACTTTCCTCTCTAATCAAGCGACCCCTATCTCATCCATTGAAGTTGAGTTCATCGCACCTCTCTTAAACGAGGTGTGAGAAAAACTAATTCCCTTTAAAAAGGCTAAGTCAGGGGTGAAGAGTTGGCCTGCAGCACTCGAGCAACACTTGAGCCTTCATCTGATTTGCATGACAAGATCTTTTGGCAAATGGTGAGGACAAGAATTCTTTCTCAAGCATTCTTTCCTTTTGCTCTTCTTCTCAACAACCAGGGGAGGAGCAAGATCAACGAAGGGAACTGGTGTTGAAGCCCCCATTGGCTGGGAAGTCTCCACATTAACTGACTCCTTCTCGATCTGAGGGGCCCTTTCAAGGACAATTTTCTTTAACTGCTCCAAGAAGTTCGTGCCTTGTTGAGCCATTACGCCTGGAAACCAAGAAATGACTCATCAAAGTTAAAAGTAGCCATGAACTAATAAAATTATAAACCATGCCATTTAGATCACCCCATCAATGGGTAGAAAGAAAAATCTTAAGAATTTTGTGGATAGAGAGCCTCCTTGGAAACTGATCCAGGATGTCAAACATCTTCTTGTCGTCCTTGGTCACGTACAACCTCGGCCAAGAGAGGTATCAGACAAGATTATGCATCCAATAAAGAAGAAACTTGGGAGTATCCCCATTAAAAAATGGTTTCAACTAGCAGGCTCAATTAATACTTTGAAGAAAAACATCTTTAAAATGTTTATAAGAAGAAGCAAAAGGAGAAAACAAGACAACCCCAGGTTAACTTGTTAAATATAACCACCTTATCGAGTTAGATGGGCAAGAATTGTAGTAATGTAAGTAAACATGAGACGAAGGATTAAGATGAAGCATTTCATCCAAAAGTCAAAAGGCTTAGAGCGACGCTAGAATTTAGGTGAAGTTGAGTAGGCGTCACGTTTAAGGTGCCTAGCACGCCCATGGTAAACTCATCAAATAGCACACGAACATGAGAATTAGTAAAAAGACAAGCATACATGAAAAAGAAGTCGATGTCATGATCTTCTTGACTATGACAAACATTGTCGATGGCGATGCAACGCTTTATAGTCAACTTACCCTCGATCGCACTATCAGAAAACATGGTCACATTGGTCGCATATATCTCGACCATGGACAACCACCTATATTTTTAGAATTGGTGAGTCACATGAGGGCTCACCCACTCATATTCAATCCTACATGGAAGGTCAGACTTCGAGATCTCAGCCGGTAATTCCTTGACCTTATCTAGCTAATCCACTCTGAACACTTGAACCTCTGAGCTTGAGGTATTTCCCCTCATACCAACTGACTCTGTAGAATCACTAGAAGAAACACTACCTTCAGACTCAAAAAAATAAAAGATGTGATTACATTGAGGAATGAACACTCTACACGAAGCCCTACAAAGGTTCTCGGACGTTGAATATCGACCAAATTTAAGAACGCAAGTGAGGACCAAAGGCATCCCAAATAATCGAAGGGTGACGGTGAAAAAGTGTGACTCTTCGTCTCCCTGGATTCAACAGGTGTGAATCTCCATCCAAAAGCTTGCGTCAGCCCTAACGCAACCCTTCACGTCTCCAAATTCTTCGTGGTATTGCTTCAATATTATGGCCGAAAGGTGCATGGGTTTACCAATGTGGGTTAATTAATCTCATAGTGTTTCCTAAAGGAAGGTCAGCCTCTTGTCACAAGGAAAGTGTTAATCTCTCACAAATATGTTCCTTCGAGATTGGGAGGCAAGTTTATCGTAAAGACCGACTCTACTCAAAGAAAAAAAAGTATGTTTTCAATCTAATATTATTTCTTTGGTCAAATTCCCAAATATTTATTTTGATATCAGAAAATGTTTTACAAGTACACGACCAGAAAATGTTTTACAAGTACACGACCTGCATGAGGAGTTGGAGACCGAAAAATAATCATTCAAAACCAAAGAACACACTATAAGAATAACCAAAAGACTCGCCTTATAAAGACACGGATAAATTGATACTGTTCAATTTTAAAAATTAAGAAAATATATTCTTGAAAGAATATGTTGAATAGCCCATTAAAAACCATTAAAAAGTATGATTATATAACAAAAACATGAAAAAGTAGTTTAGTTATTTTTTGCACACGTGAGCATGAATCTAATACAACTTTTAGCGATTAACTTTTGTTAACCCTCAAATCGTATTATATTACTTGAGATTATATATTAAATGATTCAATAAAAAATAAAGTATGCAATGAGTTCCTCTTTTTTTAAAAAAATAAATAAATAAAGTTCTGTAAACTTTAACTTATAACAACTCTTAAAAAAATTATAAAAAAAAAAAAAAAAAAAAACTCTCAGTGTACCTATCAAATTAATAAAAAATTAGCTCTTTACATAATTATTAAATGTTTTGTTTTATCAAGTTTGACAACATATTCTTTTCCCATATTATGTCACTTTCATCAATGCACATTTTATTTAATATTTTAGCATGCATATTCTTTAGAATTGACGATATAAGCACATTATATCCATATGAATAAAATAGAGTTATTTTTTGTATGTCCAACTTTATTTTATGCTTGTAGATAACAGAATTCAAAGACTACTAATTAGGGACGAAATGCAAATTAAGAATAAGAAAACAAAAATTCAATGTTGAATTAGGGTGTGACAAGCCACTCCGCATAGATGCACCGCCAACGGTTATTAACTCAAATCCACTTTAGTTTCTCTTTTAAAAGATATTACAAAAGTAAATAAAATTATGGTTGAACAAAATGCTATTGAAGATTGGTTAATTTATCTTTTGATTGGATTATTGACCACAAAAAGGGATGATATACTTATGGAAATTGAACTAATGTCATTGACCAATACTACCCAGTGAATCAACCATGAAACAAAATAACCAATATTCCCTGGTATTTATTCCAGCAACAGTTTTTTTTATTGCATATTTATCTTGGCTTTTCTGAACCACTGAATACAATGTGGTATCTATAGTGGGATTCTATGCGTGTTTTATTTAACCTATAACGTGACTTGACGAAGAATAATTAAAGTTCCACACTATAATGTCGTCCTCAGAATTTATCTCACCGATTAAATTTTTATAATAATTATTATGAAAAACAATAGATTTATCAAATGTAAAAACTTATGATGGGATGATACCGTAAAAAAGTTATGACAAAATGCATTTTCTTTTTCTTTATTTCTTGTTGTCAAAGAGAATTGAAATTGAGAGGACACGAGAGAACAGGTATATTTTGATCTTTTAAAGTAACGTTGATGTAGAAGTCTACTAATGCTTGGTATTCAACTATGAATAAAGATACATATGACTACAAATAAAAAATTAAATTAAAGGATATGATGAGTAGGAATATATCCTTGATGAAATCATAAAAGTTGAAGAAATCATTACTTAGAAGATCGAAATCATAATATCTGTTGAAGGTTCTTCAATATATTGTTATTGTTAGTTGTATTATTTAGAAGTATGATGGTATGTTTCAAATAACAAATTCACTCCCCTGGCTAGTAATTAAGTCTTATTTAAGAAAAAAAAAATTAGCCTTATTGGATTTAATAGTTATTGAAAGAAAAAGATATTTAAATGAATATTTTTCCTTAAACTTTCATTGAGAGAGTTTTTATTAACAAACCACCTTTATTTTAATAGATAAAGTATTTTTTTTTAATAAAATACGTTTCATAAATTAGAAAATAGTATAGACAAATAACTTATTTAAGTGAGTCAAGTGCACTTGAATTTTTTTTAAGAAAATACGTTTCATAAATTCAAGTGCACTTGAATTTTTTTTAAGAAAATACGTTTCATAAATTCAAGTGCATCTGATTTATTGCATTAAACAAAAGTTTTGAGCCTCATTGTTTCACACGTCGTCTTAATTTCATTAATTAAGCAACTCTTGTCAAATTTGATAAACTCTACTAGAAATACAATTCAATTTTTATTTTTTATGATTTTCTTATTTTTTAATATTTATATACAAAACTCATTGTCTCATGTCCAACTAGACTCACCTTGATGGAACAAGAATTGAATTGTTTATGAAGTTTCTATTTTTTTTAAGGCTAATAATAAGAGTAATTTTCTCTTAAATTCTTTGTAGGAATAGCTTACTCCAGAAAGGAGGTTGAATGGAGTCTGAACTCAATTGGCTACAAACAAAAACTACCAAGCAAGATTGTCTAAGGCAATAATAGATAAGCACAAATAAAGCAATTTTATACTGGTTCACCCTAATCTCTTGGGCTACGTCAAGTTCCCTTGAACAAATTGTTCAAGAGGTTCCACTATTCAGCAAACAGTTACAACAAGTACACAAACATCTCCAGGTTACAACGAGTATACAAACCTCTTCAGGTTATAACGAGTACACAAACATCTTCACGTTATAACGAGTACACAAACCTCTCCAAGTTATCACGAGTATACAAAACTCTCTAGGTTATACCAGTCCCAATCTACCCCTGAGATCAAGACCACTCAAGATTAAAAAGAAACACTCTCAAAAGAGAAAACAATGAAAGCTCACAAGGGTTTACTTCACAAAGGTGAAGAACTACACAATGGTTTCACACAACCCAAAACTCTATATGCTCTCTATAGCAGATTGACAATAAATACTCAGTATATTTTCTTCAATGTATTATATGATGTATTTCACTTTTTTTTTTTTTGCCTCTACTTCTTCAACTTGAAATTGCTTCTGTATATGTATTTTTTTAAAAACTAGCTGGTGAGAAGCTTGAACAAAGCAATCTTGAGTTTCTGATGCATGGAGCTCAAATGGGAAATATTTCTCTAATATTTTAAATTGCATTAAACTTGATTAATTCTGTATCAAAAATAATTTAAAATAACATAGAGAAATTATATTTGAGATACTCATCAATAGTTTGAATAATTCAATTATGAACAAATTTGAACATTAAAGCATATCATGATCATAAAATCAATCAATCACATCTAAATACTCCATAATAATTTTAATAATTTGAATAATTTTCATTATGAACAAATTTGAATGTTAAAGCACGTGATATAAAATCGATTAATCACATTTAAATGCTCCATCATAATTTGAATAATTTCCATTATGAACAAATTTGAACGTTAAAGCACATCATGCTATAAAATAAATTTAAATCAAATCAATAACATAAAATTAAGTAATAGAAAACTTATCTCTTCATGGATCATGGATCATGTGTCTGCTGCTTTAAGAATAATAATGTTAACTGCGCAATGTATATAAGTCATCAAATATAAATGTATACTTGAGTTTTGTTATCATCAAAACTTTATCAAATGATTTGATCCTCTAAAATATAAATGTATACTTGAGTTTTGTTATCATCAAAACTTTATCAAATGATTTGATCCTCTAAAGGAACTTTCGACTGTCTAATATTCAACATTCTTCTTCAAAGAACTTTTCATTTTTTGAAAGAGGAACACACTAAATTTTTTATTAGAAACTTGATAGTTTAAGAATTTTTCAATCTTCTTGAAGTCTTCCACTCGAAGAAGAGAGAAGAAGACTTTACCAATTACTTGCATTATTTATAAAATAATTTCATTTTCTTTGATTTTTCTTAACTTTGAAATAATTTCAATATATACAATAAAAGTTTGATATAGTTGATTGACAATTCACAATAATATTTTGCATCCTTTTCAAGGTTCTAATATGAACGATGTGAAATAAATTTTTATATAAATTACACTTTGTGCTTAGTTACATAAAGCTATTATAATAATATAAATTTACCAATCTTAATTTCATTTTAACTTAAACATGTGTTGTTATGAATATGTTATTAACCATTAAAATACATAAATTATAGCGTCAAATCTTGTATTTCAACATTATAATTTGAACAAAACACCCTTAAAATGGAATATATATATATATATATATATAATGTTCATAGACTACTTTAAAACTAGACATTTTTAAGTTAAATTTTCAAAAATTAAACTATAAAAGAAATAATTAAGTGCACTACTTGTTAGAAGTGTTGAAAAAAATACGCAATCTCCATCAAATGTAATAGATTAATAACTACATTGTATTGCAAAATTATGACAACACCTTCTATTAATTGTTTGTCTTTAATATTGAAACTTTGATATTTATATTAGTTTATCGAATACAATTTCTCTATAAAAAGTTGGTGGTTAAATACATCATTAGCAAATAAATATATTTATTAATTTAAGTTGAAAGCAATAAAACGATAATCTCATTTAGTCTCCTATAGTATTATTTAGCAAAAGTGCAATTCAAATAATTAAATTAGTTCAATTTACAAAGAAGAAAATGGTTACATTTAAAAAAGAAAATACAATGCAGTAAACTAACTAATAGCTCAATTCAAAAGTATAGGATGTGGCCAACTAAACTAAAAACATATTCCTATTAGGTTTGTTTAAATTACTTCTTCGATTAGATTATTTTTAAAGACTACTTTTTTAGTTTAGTTTAGTTTTATATATATATATATATATATATATATATATATATATATATATATATATATATATATAATTTAGTTCAATTCATTTGAATACGGTACCCATGCTCAATTTTAATTTGAAAGCAATAAAATGAATAAAATGATAAAATCATTCTGTCTCCTATAGCATTATTTAGCTTTATGTATTATTTTTAACAGACTATTTTTTCAGTTTAGGTTTGTTTTTATATAATTTAGTTCAATTCATTTGAATACAGTACCTATGCTCCATTATTTATAGGCTCTCTATGATTAACATAATTTGTTTCATGATTATGTTCTTATTCCCCATTAAAGTTTAGTTAATTATCTTGTTATGGTGTTATTTAGGCAGATACAATATACATTCTATATAATCTAAAACTACAATAAACAAAAACAATTTAAAAGTAGCAAATTTTTACCATTGAAGATTTTATTTTGTTATTCCCAGGAATAGGTTCTTAACTAGCACGTGTCCTACACATATGGGAATATCCCGTTCCCCGTCTTTCACTCTATAAATATCTACCATTGTGGGTGTAGTACAAACAAAGTCATTTTTGTGTTCAGCAGAGTTATAGCTAGTTAACATGCCTAATGGTAGTAGGAACCCTCTTGTGGTTGGGCGTGTTATAGGGGAAGTAATAGACCCCTTTGAAAGTTCCATTCCTTTCAGGGTTTCCTATGGCAATAGAGAGGTCAACAATGGTTGTGAGCTTAAACCTTCCCAAGTTGTAAACCAACCCAGAGTGAGTGTTGGTGGAGATGATCTCAGGAACTTCTATACTCTGGTAATTCATTGCATTACTTTGTTGTCATAAACTTTGGTTATATACAACCTAAAAGTGTTTACCAAAACTTCTTTACTAAACCTACTAAACCCTTCTTTATAAAAGTTTTCAGATACACTTCTAGCTATTTATATAGTGACTTCTAACTTAAATGTGTTCACTTTTTCTGTTAAAGTTGTTAGTAGATCCTGATGCTCCCAGCCCAAGTAACCCCCATTGTAGGGAATACCTTCATTGGTGAGTAAATAAGACATACTCAAGCTTTTCTAGCATGGCATTACTAACATATCATTATACTAACATGCTTTTTCTCAATGGATTTTTGTATAGGTTGGTGACTGATATTCCAGCAACTACCGGGGCTAGTTTCGGTGTGTAGTTAATTTGGAAAAAGCCCTTTAATAATAAGTCAAAAAGAAGACAAAAAAATTATTTATGATTAAAAATTCAAGAACTCAATTTCACTAACTCATCAAATATACAGTCTAATAATGTAAATTTAACCCACTCTGAGGTATGCCAAATATCTTTCTATGCAGAACTAATGTGCATAATTTGGTAAATTACGTGGGATTTTCCCTAGTTAACTTACAATTCCTAATATTAAGAATTAGGATTGTCTTCGTTAGTCTAACTTATCTCTAACAAAAAAAATATAAGCTGTCAGTATAAATATTATGAATGCGAATGTTAGAAGTATGATGCATTTTATTAGTATTTTATATGTTGACAATTCATATTGATTCTCTGTGCTAATGGAATTGTCAGTTAGCATGATTATCATGCTTTTAGATTTCTAATATTTTTACCTGAGATGATTCTTTTTGTGTTGGTCAAAGATTATGCTAAATCGACTAACACAATGCCATAAGTAATAGAGAATAAATTTTTTATATAGTAAATTGAAAGGAGTTATTTTCATTTTAACTATATATGTATTAGCTGAGTTTTAAATTACCATAAACGGTACAAACATTAAATAGTATGAAAATATCTTGTTAAAAATTAACTTAATGGATAATTAGTACTTCTAATCATGTCTAAAAGTCAGCGTGGTTACAAACACAAGAATGGTCTGGATTCTTTTAAGCCTTTTATTTTGTTAAAATGACCCTTGTACGTTTTACACTTTTATTTTGAAGCTTTTTCATTGTGTTAAAGTTACTTTATACTTTTCCACTATACAGTTATAAAACTAAAGTGCAAGCAAAGCATATAAAACAAATAGAACTTAATTTTATAAATCGTATAATATATTAAGTAAGAGAGTGAGCATGAAAATGTAAATGACCTTTATAAGCATTAAAAATATTCATTTTCGTACGTGCATGTAAAATTAGTTACTTATGTGACATCTTTAAAATCTAGTTAACTCTACTTCTATCATAGTTTTAATTCATTTATGTGTTATGATTTTAATTAAAAAAATAACACAACAATTCTAGAATTCATATTAGTGATGTTATCAATTATTATTTCATTTCAGCAAGAATATAAAAATAAAAATAGTTTGAAAATATTTTGTGATTATATTAACGTTGTTTTATGTTTCTTGCAGCCACATCACCGTGTTTATTGATATATAATTTTAACAAAAATATTCATAACATGACTATATACAAGCCAATAAACTCAATATTTTGAATCTGCTATCTTATAGTTTGTCGACAAGTATGCATAACTACAATTCGATTTTGGGACCTATATATCACATCATGCGCAACTTTGTTTCATTAGAATTTAAAGGGCTTGTCGTGCTGGAAAGGAAATGGAGTATAAAAGTATTGGAATCATTTATGTGGACCATGTTTCTTGATACTTGAAATACAAAAATAATGTGTATGATGCACAACATCATCTCGTGGAAGAAATTGAAATTGATTCCACGAGGCATCAAATTCTAAATTTTGGACCATGAGACAAATGACAACAGCTACCCAAAGGATAAAAAGGCAATTTCATGGAAAAGATCTAAGACCCAATTATGATAATCTAATATCAATATCAAAGAACTGGTATAAGATAAGAGTAGTGCATGAGTGGTTTAATTATGAACATGCTAATTGGGATTTTTGCATGATTTGTACGTAGGTAACGAGGTTGTAAGTTATGAAAGCCCACGACCAACGATGGGGATTCATCGTTTGGTGTTTGTGTTGTTCCGTCAACAGTATCGACAGAGGGTGTATGCTCCTGGATGGCGACAGAATTTCAACACCAGAGAATTTGCTGAACTTTACAATCTAGGGTTGCCAGTTGCTGCAGTCTTCTTCAACTGTCAGAGGGAAAGTGGTTCTGGTGGTAGGACATTCTGAAAGCTTCCTTGTACCCAAAGTGCATGTATAGTTAATAACAAAACTATACAGCACCTAAATAAAGAAACATACGTAATATATATGTAATGGTAATAAGAACACACAGAACCAAACCACTATATATGTACTACTTTATGTTTATATATATATAAATAAAACTAGTTGATCAAATATAATGAATGCACTAAGAATAGTCTTAGAGGAACAAGGCCACCTAATTTCTTTAACATTGATGTCATTTAATGCATACTGAAAGGTCAAGTATGGTTGATGTAATTCAGACCACTCAAAACATGGTTGTTCCTCTAATTGACAAAACATTTGAGTGTCTTTTTAGTTGTGACAAAGAACCAATAAATGAAACATTCTTAATAGAGAGCTTAGGACAAAGTAAAAAAATTGACCAACTAAGTCAGAGGTAAAAAACAAACCACTAGACAGAGACATATGTAAAGAATTTGGATCATCATTTCCCGTTCATACTAAGTAGGAGAAGTTTTGTTAAATAGATTTTAACCAAATTAAAAACTAACCAATATATCATACTACCCAATTAAACCCTTTATGTTTTCCATTATACTGTAATAATTTTAATTGGTTTTGATTTTAACAGCTAGAAACGTAGTAAACTGTTGATATTTGTTGAATATGATTGTTTACTATGAATAGGAGATGATGTAATTTCATTACGAAAATTCTTCCTTCATTAAACAAGTTTCAGTCCAATGGTTTATCAAGGTTTTAAAACCGAAAGACAGCTTCTTCCTGCACCTCTATAGTTTCTTGGAGCACCTCCATAAAATTTCTCAAAGTACCCCATTTGAAAAGACTCTTGTATCTCTTGGAGCACCTCCATACATTTAAAAATTTCTCAAACTACCCCATTTGAAAAGACTCTTGTATCTCTGTGCATATTTGTTAAATCATTAGAATCCTGAGAAATGAAGGTGCGTGAGAAAGGTGAAGGTGTTGTTGTTAGTGATTGTGGCGGCAGGGTGTTGTAACGGTAGCAGCTTTGAGCGGTGGGTTGGCATCATTGGCAGCGACAGAACAGTAAAAGGGTGGCAAAACATAAGATAGTCTAGTGTAAGTTGGGTGGAGTAAAGGGGTGGCAAAACATAAGATAGTCTAGGATAAGTTGGGTGGGGTGGGTTGCAGTTGTATTATGAAATGTAGGATTTGGAAAGTATAAGTATTGGTTTCGGAACAACCTGCTCCAGAAGCTTTTTGTGTTTTCCAAAATTACTTCCATAATGGCCTCTTCTCAAAGCATAGATGACTTTCAAAATGGCCTGTTTTGGAAGCATAAATGACTTTCAAAATGCCCTGTTTTTGGAAGTATAAAATCACTTTTAGAACAGTCATTCTGGAAGTGGTTTTATACTAAACCACTTTCAGAACAGGTCGATCTGGAAGTCATTTTTAAAAAAAATTCTACATTTGCATATTTCTCAAAATTTGAATTATTAGTCAGTGCATACTTGTAAATGTAGGTTATTGTTGTAGTTGAAGATGGAGGAACATGTGTGGACAAGAATATCTGATGAAGTTGATAAAATCTCGAATATAGAATAATTAGAATTAGTTAACTTTGATAGTGGTGATTTGGCTAATCATTTTACAACAGTTGAGGTAAATCACTTAGGAAAAGGTTCTTTCACTTTTGCTTGCTTGATGCTTTTGGTGTTTTCACCCTATTTTTCCTCACTTTTTCTTTAAGCCTTCCACTTTTTCAGACTCGAGAGAGAAGAATCTCCTTTGATAAGCTTCTCTTTTTCCAAGATGCTACCTAAAAATATTAGATAACCATCTACACAAATTCACAAGTCCAAGGATTTTTCCATCTCAAGAGGCCAAGAAAAATAAAATCAAGAAAAACTTAAATTAAAATTGCTAAACTCAAAAGGATTATTATGTATGAAAAAACCAAATGAGTATTTTAAAAGAAACAAAACAAGAAATTAAGGCGGGCAAGAAAATTAGTCACACAAAGAGGAAACTTAGGTATAGTTTTAGAGTAGATTACAAAAATAGAACAAATAGCAACCAGGGTAATCTGTCAGCGATAACTATTTGATTTATGTAAATTTCTCTATAAGGTGTTTGACCTTAATTTTTTTCTAAATTCAACAACACAATATAGAATTTAAACCCAAAAAATTTGCATAGAAAACAATACTGGAAAATTTATAAAAATTTCAAAACTGAGATTTTTCAACGAATAGGGCAACTAGATTTTTCAACACCTGATGTTTTTCTGATTTTTCATTTTTTTTTTCTATAAGGCATTTGAATGTGATTTTTTTAACTATATTTTTTCAACATCCTAAGGTGTTCTCATAAAAATTTCACATCAATATGTTACGTTTATTGTTCAAAATAAAATTTTCAAACCAGTGTAGTTTACATTAGCTTGTTCTTTATTACAGGTAGTCATTCCCCCCATTCCTTTTCAATGGTACTTGAATCTTACAACTTGAGGAAAATTGATACGTAGAGGAATCCAACAAGTTTGATCATAACATCAAGATATAATATAAACCTAACTTTTAGGAATTTTTTAATGATTTAATAACAAGATTAAGAACTCAAAAACATAAAAGAAAAAGTACACAAAGCTTAACACAAGTGCAGTTTACACTAGACATTTTATCAAACACAAAAGACATAGTATAAGCATTTCATCAAACACCTCATGAACTAGTTTCTATACTTTGAACTTATGACATATTTGTAATTACATGACTTAGAACATAAAAAAAATGATCACAAATTGTAAAATACCTAAAAGAAAGAGGATTCAACCCAACAAAGCAACAAAAAAAACTCAAAACAAATGCAGAACAATGGCGGTACAATGCATAATTGACGGAAATCACCTAAACTTGACCAAACTTGGACAGCTCAAGGTAAACAAAATGTTTGAACCTGTTAAACTCAAAAACAAATTATTAAAATCATGGAAACATTTCAAGACATGCGAAATGATGAACAACACAATTTGATGAGAAAAATTGGAAGAGGAAATTATCTCTTGAAGAACCTAAGCTCAGTTGCCAAATGATGCAATCCTAGCTTGAATTGCATGCTTCAGGTGTCTTCTTCTATGGATTGGAGTGAAACTTGACATGACATGTTTGTAATTCCGTGAAACATTTTGTGGTTTGAAGGATTGAAGTGTTGAAATGAAATTTGAAAGTGAAAGAGAGTGAAGTTAGGTCAACACTCTTAGGAGAAACTAGAGAAAATCTTGAAAATTGAGATTGTTCTAGGGAGAACTTCTCGAATAAGAAGAGGCATTGGACAACACTTCAATTCTCATTCATTCAAAAGCTCCATTTTTAATTACAAAAGCTTTCTATTTATAGACTAAAACAAGACTTGTCTTGCAAGTTTTTCAAAATCTCTCCAATAAGAGCTTAACAAGTGGCAAGCCATGAGTGGAGATGATCCTCTCCATTGGGAGAATGCCACGTGTCCAAGGTGACTTGCAACCCAAACTTCATATCCTCTCCAATGAGATGAGGCCAAGTGGTAATAGAAGCTTATAAGGCAAGCTTCTATGTGGCACCTACTTGCCTTACATGTAGCACCTTCATAAGCTTGTTTGACACCTTCTTGGAGTCTTTACAAGCCTCAAAAAGTAGACGTCTTATGTATCTTTTGTACAAGGCCTAAGGCCTAAAATCCTATTTTACTAGAATAAAAATACTAGTTCTAAAATCTATTCTACTTGGACCAAAATACAAGGCCCAAAATAAATTCTATACTATTCTATACAATATTTACAAGTAGACGTCTTGCAATCTTGAAGCTCTCTCTAGAGTGATCTTCTACAATTTTGAACTTTGGCCCAAAAGTTTGTTTGGAGGCCCAAACAAGCCCAATTAGGCCGAATCTCCTGGTCAAAGCTCTATCTTAGTGACATTTTATTTTTGTATGTAGTCTTGGAGATGAGTTTGCATCACTTAGCTTAATAAAGTTTTAGAGCATATGGTGTTAATCATAAAGTCACAACAATGTATCATCCTCAAACTAATGGGCAAGTAGAGGTATCAAATAGAGAAATCAAGAGGATCTTGGAGAAAATAGTGGCTTCTTCCCTTAGGGATTGGGCTGTCAAACTTTGTGAAGCTTTATGGGCTTATAGAACTGCATATAAGACTCCTACAATTCTTTCTCCATTTCAGTTAATATATGTGAAATTATGTCATCTCCTAGTAGAATTGGAACATAAAGCTTTTTGGGCATTTAGGATGTTGAATTTGATTCTAAAGTTATTGGAGAGAAGAGAAAAACACAGTTGCATGAACTTGAAGAAATGAGGTTGAATGCTTATCATTCCTCAAAACATTACAAGGGAAGGGTTAAAAGCATATCATGATAAAAGAATTCTGAAAAGGAAGTTTCAACGAGGGCAGTCACTGCTTCTATTCAATTCAAGGCTGAAGTTGTTTCCTGGAAAGCTTAAATCCAAATGGTCTGATCCATTTGTGATTAAGGAGATCAAGCCTTATGGAACAATTGAATTTCAAGACCCTAGTTCTAAAAGAAGTTGGATAGTTAGTGGACAACGTTTAAAATCATATATTGGTGGAGATTTGTGTACATTAACTAAGAAAGTGGAGTCGGTAGATCCACTATGACTTGATCTTTGTCAGGCTCAGGACGTTAAACAAGTGTTTATTGGGAGACAACCCAATGTTTTTTGTGTCTCGTGTTTTTGAAAAAAATGTATTTTTCTATTTTGTAGATTAAGTTATAGTCAGTTAAAAAGCATTGCACTACCCAAGTTCGGCTTTTAGGTGTTGAATCCTGTTAGCCTATCTTGCTATGATGGTAAGTGCATCAATCGCAATGTAGTAAGTAATAAACTATCGTTCTTCTCGGAGGATTTGTGCAATATAAAACAATAATTATACTTATAAAGAGTTCAAATTTGAGAACAATTTCATAAATTAATGATAGATTCATAATTAAAAAGAATAATTTGTGTTTTCATCAACACTTGAATGCAAAAAAAAAAAAGGATTAACAATAATATGATAACTTTCCAGGGTTAAGTCTTACCAATCTTCGCTCTTATTTAATAAAAATGTTTTCTTTCTTTTCTATCATTAATCAATGTCAACCTACAAAATTACTCACCCCCGATCCTCCACAAATAAGCCTAAGATTATTTAATAACCTTCAATCTCTTGATCAATTATATAAATGAGTCTTGCATTCTCACAAGAATTTTAAGACAATGATTGAATCTCACTCTATTTCTAGACACGGGCTTTTGTTGATAAATTAATTCAGATCTAGAATCAAGAGATATTTTCTAATGCTCTAAAGAATCAATAATCAAGTTATGCACAATAGACACTGTATAAAATTAAACTATTGATATAATGAAAGGACATATATAAATATTAAAACAAAAATGACTACATGAGAGTTCGAAAAGGTTTAATCTAACTCTGACAATAGATAATTTTGTTCCCCATAGACATGAGGGTACGTAACCTTACAATAGAGTAGTGGAATAAGAAGAATAATCCACACGAAATCCTAAGACTTTCTTATAAGAGTGAATTTCGAGATCCAATAGTTTACGATGTCTAACCTTAACCCTAATATGAGTAACTATTAAATAAACTTGAAAATTCAACGCTTGAGCCCACCCAGGTTAGCTACATTGGGTGCTACTAGATTCTGGTACTGTTTCAAGTTTTGGGCCTAACCTACATCAAGCCCATGTGATGTGCGTTGGGTACATTTCTTTGGAGTTGCTCTTGGGTGCTCTTACCCCAGGCTTAGATTTCCTACACCGGGTGTGGCTTCTTTTACTCTAATCTTTTCTTGTCTAGCATTCTTTCAAGTCTTCTATCCTCTATCTTCTAATCCAATACTTTTTTGATAAAAATAGCCCAAAATACACAAAATTAGCAATTAAATCTTTTTTTGACTCTCATCATCAATTATTAAAAAAATAAAAAAATTGAGAATTTAATAGATTATAAGTATGGAGAGAGTTTATTTGAATCATAAAATAGTTCAATAATAGCATGTAAATCAACTCTATCAAACTCTTCCAAACTAAGTGTTAGTATTATCACAGTACTAAAGGATTTGATGAAGCCATGCAAGACATGCCTAAAAAGCCAAAGCAAGCAAATGGAAGTGTGTTCTAGGCTTTGTCTTAATGTGAGTGAGTGTGATTGGTTGTGAAAGAGAACCTATGCACATCTAAGGAGAAATTCATTAGCACATGGTCTAAATGAACATAAAAGGTTTAACTTTGGTTAAAAACAGTTTTGGAAAATAAAGTACTGAAGTATTACAAATTGATTTCAGGTTAAGCCGAATCAATTTATTCGTGTCTGAGCATAATTGAATTAACTGTTTTCTAAAATCTGGTTTGAGTTCTTCTTCTATAATACAGTGGGCTTTCAAGTGTGAAAAAAAGGAGAAAGAACAGAGAAGAAAAAGAACAGAGAAGAGAAAGAACAGAAAGAGATACATTTTTGCAAAACACAATCTTTTGAAATTCATTTTGTGAGAACTACTGTGAGAGAATTGTTGTTTCATAATGATCATTTTCGAAAGAGGATTTTTACTTGAAGAATCAATCTTGACTGAGGTGTGCTACTAGGTTTCTTCAAGACTGTGTACAGGCCTTTCTTTCTACCCCAATCAGGGAGTTTTCTCAACCCTTCTAGATCCTATTTCAATCAAGATTTGTGTTGTATTCATTGTAATTCTATGAAAATCATTGAACAATTGTATTTGTTTAGGCTATAGGAGTTAGCCTGGTGTTTCTGCTGAAATTGATTGGGAGCTGCGGGGAGCAGTTGATCAATTTAGTAGGGTTCTTGATTTCTGGGGAGTAGGAATTGGTTGATTAATTGTATGTGAACAATTAATTGAATTAGTGGAACTTTCTTTGCAAGTGGTGTAGAGAAGACTGGACGTAGCCCTTGAGGAAGGGTGAACCAGTATAAAATTGATTGTGTCTTTTCTTCTTGAACCCTTCTCTCATAATCTTGATTTGTTCTTGCATAGCATATTGAATTTAATTGAAAAATTGAATTAATTTCTGGTAATCTTGATAAAATTGGTTTAAGTTCACTGCTGGATATTGATTTGTGCATTGTAACTTGAATTCTGTATTGGTTCTGTTGTAGCTGTCAAAGAAATCTTGCTTATCAGATTGGTTCTTTTCTAATTCTGTAATACATATAAGATTCTGAATCTGTGATTTTACAAAGAATTGGAACTTTGGCTAAATGGTTGTAATACTGTGGAATTTGTATTCGTATTTTGTGTTCTTGGTATAACTGAATAATTGAATTTGCATTCTGAATAATTTTCAAATCTGTATTAATTGCTGGTGTTAGGAAACTTTATCAGATTTGTTAATATTGACTGAAATCAGTGTAGTGCTATGTTAGGTGTTTCAAATTTGTATTTTGTAATTCTATTCCTCTCTACTCTCATTCAAATTTGGAATTTTGTGTGATTCTTTTCTTAGTGTAATATTGCTCTAGGAACTGTGTGAATTTGATCTGCTTAAGGTATTGCTGTGAAATTGTGAATCTGCATAATTGTGAATCTATTGTGTGTCCTATTTGAAAACTTCTAATCTACCTGTACAACAAATTGATTCATCCGTCCCTTGAATCAATTTATTTCTTTACTGCACCTTATATCTTTAGCACTAAGATTCAATAAAGTTTTTCAAATTGCGAAAATTATTTTCAAAGGTCTAAATTGAATAAAAATCTTTCTAAGTTCAATTCACCCCCCCTCTTGAACTCAGCCTAAAAAGTTTTCACTAAGAACCTTTTTTGTCCTCAAGCAAAGGTAACTTGACACAGATAACAATTAGTCTACAATGATGTAACAACTCAGAACCTATTAAAATTCAATTAGGCATGCTTCTCTTCACCTTAATTCATGAATGAACAATTATATCTCATCAATTTCCAGCTATGGTATTCTAATATAACTGTAACAGATAATGCAAATACCTTTCCACCCAGCTCACCAAAAATATTTCACTAAAGAACTTAAAGATTTCAATATGTATTTGTCTCTCATCTATCACTAATTTTCACAATTTAACTTAAAAAATTCTACTCTCGTTTTACCTCAACCAATTATCAACGTTTTCTCCAAACTTATTCATTTCAATATGTGAACTTTTTATCAAATTTTTTTAATGAAAGGAAACAAAACCTTTGACAATTTACAACCCTTTCAAAACTTTTCATATATTCCCCCCAAAACTTAATTGATATTGAGTTACTGATCTCTTTACTCTCCTAACTTAAACTAAGGTAGTTAGACAAAGTTATAGTTTCAAGAGTGAAAAACAACACCTTTTTAAAGGCTCAAAAAGGGTACAAATGTTTTGTTTAAGAAAAAGGTTGGCTATTTGGCTCTAGCTAAAGATATAAACAAAAATGCCCTTAATCATTGGTTACATGTAATTGAACAATTAACAGAGAAACTCAAGCAAAATCAATTATGAATGTCAGTGAAAGTATTCACTTGAATAACTCTGAGGCTCAAAATCTCACCTGGTATAAGTTAATACCCCTCCAATGCACAACTACAAAAGAGCAATACAACTTCAAATCTCAAAGAACAATCCATCTATTCAAAACTCTTAGTAAAAAAAAACATCATAATTTATCATCAATATTATTCAATTAGTCCAAATTATGTATCAATTCCTTATAAGAGTTATAGAGCTAAGTGTCCCCATAAAGACAAAACACAAAAAAAAAAATAAGCAAAAGGAAAAAAATGAGCAAAGACAAAATAAAATAAAAATAAAGTAAAACAAAACAAAATAACATCATCCCTAAATGTCTTCAAATATTTCCTCTTCTTCTTGCTCATCTCTCGCATCCTCAGCTGCTTCACCTCTCCCTCTGAATTGATCCTGGACTCCCGGCCAAGCAACATAAGTAGAAACCTCCTCAGTTGAAAGTGAAATGCTAGTGGATTCCCAGGTCCATGCAATGTTAAATCTCTATTGGTGTCCATCATCATCGTCTGAGATTTGTACATCACATGCATTGAAGCATCAAAATGCTCCGGATGTAGTTCTTTCCCTTTGTGGAATCTCCCTCTCAAAGGTGGTGCATGTGTCATTGGTCCCTCTCCCATCATACAATATATATTGATATAGTTTATATCAATAATCTTCTTGAGTCGCTCAAAAAGAAGGGAGTGAGACATCCATTCCAACTTATCTGCACAGATGTGTGATTAAGGGAGGATGTCTTAGACCGTCCATGATTCCTGAAGTGTTAACACATTGATGTGTTTCCCATGCAAAATGTTTTCCTATGTTTAGAGTGTTTTTGGACATAATGCAAACTAGAATCTTTGACCTTACTTCAGTGATATCAGACACATGGAAGGTGGGGGAGATATTAGAGTGGATGAATGTTTCCCAAATCCTTGCCAAAGAATTCAAATCCCTCCCCTTGATGTGCAAAGGTATTTGCTAGTTGTTCCTAAAAAAAGTTCATCCAGGTAGGCAGACAACACTTTCAATCTTTTCATAATCATAATGAGTATTGATGAAGTCCACATACACACAAGGATTGTTTCCTCATTAATTCCCAAAAAGGAATTAATGAGTACAGCATCATAAGGAACGATCTTCCCTCTTATATAACTTGTATATGAGATGGTTGTCTCCTTCTCTACCATCATGGCATTAGCATAAAACTCCTTGACCAGTGCAATATTGGCAAGCTCTGGGTTTCTTCTCTAATTTTCTCTCCTCAATTTTGCTTGGAATTTCATTGCTTCCCCTGGTGTAAGACTCACTTTTCTTTCCATGATAAGTCTTTTGTTTTCTACTAAAGTAAATTTTATCTCATGTGTTGGCGAGAGGAATTATTTTGAATATACTTGGCCCTTTTTTCTTGTGACCCCTTGAGGATTGTCCCATACCATTTGCACAAAACAAACACCAAGAATGGAGAGATAGTCTTGCAATTAATATATGAATCAAAAATTTCAAAAGTGGAAAATATTTGTAAACTAGAAATTTGAAGAACTGCATCGCGCGCAATGTATTTGCGCCAGGGGAAAAGAATGTGCTACACATATTATGGGCAACTGCACCGGGTGCAAAAATGTAAGCCTGGCGCAATGAACCAACAATTCAAAATTTAGTTTCAATAAGTTCAAAATCACTCCCAAATAGATTCAATGTCCAGTTCAATACTATATAAACCAACTAGAGTAATAATAACAACTAATATTAATAACTAAACTAACTATGCATACTCAAAATCCCTACTCACTATATAAACTAAAATTGAACACAATATACTTATCTCTTCAATGCACAATGTATGGGTTGAGAAAAGTGAAAAACCTTAAATCTCACACTCACATATTTTCTCCTCTGTAGTTCATTATGCTCTTGACTATTTAGAATGCACAAAAAATGAGTTTGTAGGTTAAGCTAGGCACTTATAGGTTTCGAACTTGTGTAAAGCTCAGGTTTTTTGTGCCTGGTCCAACCTTGACCCGAGGCTTGAAACCTCAAACTGTGTCCGGCGTAGCCTCACCCGAGAGAAAAACCGTTGAATATTACGGGCCTAGCTACTTGAGTCTGGCACAAGTGCCAAAAGTTTTACCTTACCTCTACTCTTAATTCACATTGATACATTACCTAAAATTAAATAAAACTATGAAATTAAACAATCCAAAAAAGAACCCAAATCAATCAATTTGTTCAAGATAAATGAAAAATAAAAATATAAACTAAAATTCTAGGTTGCCTCCCAACAAGAGTTTTTTTAACGCCCAAGCCTGATAAGTAGCTCCATCAAGGTTGAAGAACTTTGGGACGTAGCATGTCCATGGTGACTGTCTTTATCCTCCTGGCATACAGACTCTTTAGCTCAATTCTTCCATCATCTCTCACATTCTTGATCACCCAAAGATTTGAATATTTGGCTCTCCATCCTTTGAAAAGATTTTTGCTCTTCAATTCTCTAAATATGATAGGTTGGCGAGGTCTCAATTCCTCTTCCTTGAGATTTTTTAATGCTGAATAATTTCAAAAGATTATAGTCATCCAATTCTTTATGTTCCCTTTGCTTTGGCTTGAAATATCTAACAATTTCCACACACTTGATTTTGTTGTCTTCTTCTTCACCACAAGATTGAATTCAACTCTCATGCATTCTTCAGGAGTTCCAGAAACATCAAAAAATGCTTCATCATTGTGTGTTCCCATTTTCATATTTCGTTTATCCACATCAATAACCACTTTGGCAGTATTAATGAAAGGCCTTCTAAGGATTAAGGGCACATCCTTATCTTCGTCTATTTCCATCACCACAAAATCAACTAGGAATGTGAAATCCCTTACCTTTACCAACACATCTTCCACAACACCATAAGGATGCTCAATAGATCTGTCAGCAAGCTATAGTGTCATTTTGGTGGATTTAGCCTTCAAATTACCAATTCTTTTCATCATTGATAGGGACATTAAGTTTATCCTAGCCCCCAAATCCAACAATGTTTTGCTTACAAATGATTCCCCTATTGTCACTGGAATAGTGAAACTTCCAGGGTCTTCAGCTTTGATGGGCAAAGCCTTCTAGATTATTGCACTACAACCAACTTTCATCTCAATGGTCTCCTCTTCAATAAACTCTCTCTTCTTTGTGAGCATGTCCTTTATTAACCTAGCATACATAGGCATTCTCCCCAAGGCTTATGAAAAAGGCATATTGATATGGAGTCCGGTACCCATTATTTGATTGACTATTTATTTAGGTTCTATTTTCCAACTTATTGTTATGTAGTTACTTCGCTTAGTCTATCAAACATTGTATGGTAGATTTTTGGGCCTATGTTACATTTCTTATACCTTGGTACTACTTGTCATATTTTTATACTCTTATTATTAAGACGTAGTCAAGGTTCTTGCTAAGTTTCAGGATCTAGAAGACAAAGCTTTCTTTCTAATTCTTCCGTTGTAGTTCCTTTCATCTATTGCATTCATGATGTTTCTTTTCTAATATATCTTGTTAATTGATTTAATATATTACTATTTTTACGCATATATAAATATATATTAGAAAAGGGACGTCACACTTACTACCTATTGTGTTGCTTCATGCCTTCATAATTGATTCTAAGGATATTGGAAAATATCACTTGTAATCTGGATTTGAATTAAAATACCAAATGAAAGCTCGTATATAAGAATAGAACATGATTTGTTTGTTGTTTTAAGACTCTTGTGACACGTAAGTCTTGTTTATTTAATTGATTAAGGAATTGACGATTACTAGATAAACTTAAGCTCATTCACTTAAAGAATTAGGGTTTATATATTTTTATGGGTTGACATTGATATTTTTTTGAAAAGAAGATAATTGTTTTTATGCATGAGAGTGAGGATTGGTGAAGTCTAACCTTGGCAATTTCATATCATTCATCTTTAATCCTTTTTTGGCATTCCAATTGTTGAAAAAATAATAAAAAATATTTTAAATTTAATTTTCTACATAACAATCTAAATTATGAAATTGTTCTTGAGTCTAATTTTGTTATAATTGTATTATTGTCTTGTATTGCACAAAAGAACGATATATTTATTACTTGCTATATTTGTAACTAGTACATTTGTCATCATAGCAAAAATAGCTAACACGAATCTAAGCTCTAATTGCCAAATGATAGAAAACTAAACTTGTGTAGGATTATTTTTTACAATTTCATAGAAAACGTGGAAGGGATTAAAGATGAAGAAACTTCAATCTACCTTGATTGATGCCACAATCGAGAGAAATTGATGAGTAGAGGAAGATCCACCACTTTGATTTGGAAACACAAAATATGAGGACCAAAAATTCTAATGAAGAACTAAGAAAAAAATTCTCACTTCGAGAAAATGATTCAAATTTCAAAATGAGCAATTATGAGTACAAAAGTCTACAAAAGGCTTATATATTAGGGACCTTGTACTCATGGGTCTAAACACTACTAAGGCTCATCTAACAACCCTCTTAAAAACTAGAGTCTAGAAAGTCTCTAATTACAAGAAAAGAAGAATAGGAACATACCAAGGTCAATTAGAATCCCAATACAAACAAATAGAAAAAAAATAATTACAAGGCCAAATGAAGGCTCAAAACCAAAAATATAAAAAATTTTATTTTTTGTTAACTTGCCAATCTCTTGATTATGTTAATAATATTTTTTAATATTCTCTTGAAGACTTTCTTCACGACAAAAGGAACAAACAAGGGGGACTGATCTTGATCGGGGACCAATTACCAATGCATGCAAAAGGAATCAGAACTGAAGTATAACACACCGTAAACAGTAATACATAAAGCAAACACTAAAACACAAAATGTAATGAAAGACAATGATATATGTACTAATCAATGTAGATGTAGATATATAAAACACATACAAGAACACATACAAAGATTCAAATGAAAACCACTGAGAAGAGAAAGCAGCACCACACGAAATGCAAATGAAAACCAGTGAGAAGAAACGAACCCCACAACACGAAGTCGTGAATGCAATGGAGGAAATGAAGTGAATGAAGTCAATGAAGGCACAGAATGGCAAAGCAAAAGAGAAAAATCGGCAGAGCGCTCAAAAGTGAAAATGAAGGAGGCAAAGCTAAAGAGAGAAATAGTGGCTGAAATGTTAAAATAGGGGATATTACATCGGTTACAACTCAATAACCGACGTAATATGTGACAAACTTTATCCAATTTTCCCCAAATTCACTCTTGCACGCACGAGGGAGATACTAGGTCGGTTGGGAGCTCCCAACCAACATAATATGTCACCAAAATTTACCCAGTTTTCCCCAAATTCGTTCTCGCGCCATGAGGGAGATACTATATCGGTTGAAAGCTCTCAACCGATGTAATATTGCTACATACTACGTCGACTGGGAGCTCCCAACCGACGTAGTATCTTCACCGCCATTACAAAATTTTCAAATTTTTAATTTTTATTTTTCTAGTCTTTTTGTACGTCAGTTATTTGTAGAACCGATGTAAAATATGGTATATTATGTCGGGTTTGTATGAACCGACGTAATAGCTCTTCAAATATTTATAAAATTATCACTACTTTTTTGTTTATGTCGATTCCTTTTTAACCGACATCGTATCCTGTCGTAAAAAATCATTTTTTTCTACTAATGTACTAGTTTGTTGGTATCAAATGAAATTAACACACAAAAATACGTAAGTGTACTAATATAACACACCCTAAACACTAATACATAAAGCAAACACTAAAACACAATGTAATGAAAGACAATAATATATTTACTAATCAATGTAGATGCAAAGATATAAAACACATACAAGAACACGTACAAAGATATAGAAATCACTCGCTAAAAAATGGAAGAGGAAATAAAATTTGATTTCTCCAAACTTATAAACTTGAGTAAAACCATATTATATATAGACTAATAACGACAAAACTAACACTATAATAAATAACAGAAAAGTCTTAACTAACTAGTAGCAGCCAACAACCAGTCGCTTAATCTACAGAAGATAGACACTACACAGAAAACTCTATTAGATGTTTTCCAGCTAGATGTTGTCTATTTAACAATTCGTCAAACTAAGAAGACACTATATACAATGCATTCATGAAGAATGAATTCCATTATATCCTATATTGCAAATTTTAGAAGAATCTACTAATTGTTTGATAGTGATTAGACAATCATATCACTAACCTTTTCACAAGAATAACCTTCTATCGATATGTAGCAAGAAGTGACAACAACTGAGATTTTTTAAATGATTCTTCAATTGAAACTAAATTACAATTATAAAAGATACAAATTAAAAAATAAAAAAAAATGTATTTATGAACTCTTAATAAAAATTACACTAGCCTAACCTTTAGTTAAACTATAATATAAAATTTATTTCTTTATATAAAGTTACTGCATAAGCTAAACATTATACTAAAGTGATGTAATTTGATCGCTCTCGTATAACAAGAGAATAGCAACAAACTGGTCACCTTGATTGTTTAAGCTATAGGAGTCTTGACATAAAATCGTACATATTTATTCTAGTATATCATAAAGCTAGGGCATTATATATGAGTGGGCATATTACAAATATTCATTTTCAGGAAAGTCCCACCTTTCTTCCACTTTACATAATGGTTCATTAACTTCAGATTCATATCAATTGTATGGGCCACATTTTGAAGGAATTAATGTATATACCACGAAATAGAACTTACATATAAGGATTAGAAGGTTTGCTTAAGGATAAAGAGGAGAATAAGATTCTATGGAATAAACTCTCTCAAATTCACATTTGAAAAGGTATTCTAAAGGAGCAAGAGACTTGCAAAAGTTCATAAATTCTTTCTTTTCTGCGGAATATATGGACTCAACTATTGTTTAAGGGGAGCATTTTTCTATTTTTTATTTTAATTATTTCTTTCAGGAAAAGAGCACAATATATCATTTGTACTATGAGTTTTGAAAGACACCATTAAATATTGTAATTCCGTTACTATAATGAATGGGATTTTAACCTGTGAAGTTTTTTAAGGGAAGGTCGTAAAAAGGTCATAGAGAATTAGTATTAAACTAATACCAATATCGTGGAAATTCACTTAGGCGCCACCACAGGGAACTATGATCCACATCTTTCTTCCCCTTCCATATATTCTTTATTATATATTTGTTTATTAGCATCATTTCTTGCTTAATACTTCGTGCCAAGTTGTGAAAAGTCAGATCCCTGACACATTAATAAGAAAGAACTGAATAAGACTTGTTCTATTAGCATAAAGGTGATAGGTGAGTATAAAAAGTTGTCAAATGAAAATATCAATATTTGATTGTTCGTTGTAAAATGGCCACACAGTAGAAGCAGTTTTTGTTTTCTGAATAAAGCAACACTTTTCGAGCAATCCAATGAAAACCACAATAATTTTAATTAAAAATAAAGTATATATCACTAGAATCATACCTCATATGAGCCAGGTCCAAAATGATTTTTTTTTATACAATTTAAAACTAAAATATTGTGAGATGATGTGTTGTTATAGTAATGTCCCACAAAATTGGAATATTTTCTTTTTCTAAAAAGAAGTGTTTTTTTCCATGACCTTTGAACTTTAACTTGAAGACATATTTGTTTCTAAGTTGAACTCAACTGATGGAAAATATAAATTCTGAATTCAATTCAAGTTTAAACTTTTTCAACTGAAAGACGAACATGATAAAATTACATTGACAACACATGAACAGTCTTTTCTTATTAGTTAAAAATTTTAAAATCATAAATAAATTTTTTTAAATAAATACATATTGTGGTCCATTATAATTTCATAATTAAAATAAATTCTCGGACAATAAACAATATATTTCAAAATGTTAGAAAATATACCAATACAATTTTGAATGCTTTCTCAGTTCTGTGTGTCAAACTTCAAACTAAAAGCTCCAAGGGAAAGAAAAGTGGACGACCACCTGTTGAGTTTAAACATCATCGTACGAGCAAGAGAATCCAGTGGGACAAGTGACGAAAAATATGAAGAATCTATTGATGGGAACAGAACCAAAAGCAGATGCTAAGGAGGGAAATATATAAAGGGATGTATGATCATGTATATGCATTATTAAGCACAACACCAAACAAGCATATATCTTCTCTAAATCATGGCACGAGAGGATCCTCTTACTATTGGGGGTGTGATAGGGGATGTGCTGAACCCTTTTACAAGCTCAGTTTCTCTCACAATTTCCATCAACAACAGAGCGATTAGCAATGGCTATGAACTCAGGCCCTCTCAAGTTGTTAACCGCCCTAGAGTTACTGTAGGTGGTGATGACCTAAGGATCTTCTACACTCTGGCAAGTACTGCTAATTAACTACCTAAACAGTACAAAGTCTTAATTAATTATGTTATTAACAACTAGCTGCATGTTTTCTGCATAAAATTTTATGGTTGAATCAGGTTATGGTAGATGCAGATGCACCTAGCCCTAGTAACCCCGTCCTCAGGGAATACCTGCACTGGTTAGTTATCTTCTTCTTTATCCCAATTTCTATCAGGTTTTACTATGAGAACAGGTGAAATGCAAAAAAATTTGGTCACATATTCATGTTTTATATTATAAAGTCTATGTAACAGTAGAGCCTACACTTCATAAGTATATGCTCAACTGATTTTATAAAAATAAAATAAAATAATTGTGACTTATTTATTAATATATATATATATATATATATATATATATATATATATATATATATATAATACTTTTGTTTGTAATCTTCTCCGTTTAACAATGGCAGGATGGTGACAGATATTCCAGCAACCACAAATGCAAGCTTTGGTAAGTCCAAATTCTATGTGTTGTTCATGCCACTATAAACCGTTCGGGCCAGTGTTAAAATGGGATGTAGTTATCAATTTGAATTTCATCAATCGATGAAGAAGCTAGGTTTGTTAGTTAAAGTTATTCATTTTAAACCCAGGTCCATTCATGAACTTAATTTATATTTAATTCCGTGTCATGAAAGACTGTAGCTAGAGATATCAGTAACATCTGGAATAAATCTAGTAAACATTTTTTTCAAAATTTAATAATATAATTTTTTAAGTTTTTCAATCTTATTTTAATAAGTTTAATTGCTAATTAAACTTATCATGTGAGATTAATTTGAGGCAAACTGAAAACTGAGAACGTCAAAAGAAGAAAAGAAAAGAAACTCCGTATGATGCATGTATATGGCAGGTTATAGAGAACATTCTCACCTTTTATAAATCACATGTAACAATTACCCTTTCGTTAATTATTATGTGTACTAGTTACAACAGAATATGAAAGTGTGATCACATGAACAAATATCTAGCCACATTATACTCACTGAATGGGTAGGTTTTGTACTATTTTTTTCTTCATTGAACCAATTAATAGTATTCTCATGTCTTATTTTTTTAACAGAGTTAGAACACTACTAAAATATTTGTATTAATCTATTTTTTGTTGTTAAAAATATATTTACAAATTAATCCTTCCCAAATTATCAAATGAGTTTCCTCTTTTAATAATAAAATCTTTTCGTCCACAGTCAGAAATAAAGTCCAATAAATATGTATATAGATTAGGTATTTTCTTACGTGAGTCTCATCTTCTTAATATAATATAATCTCCTGATTTTAATAATGGTTTCAAGAAGTCAACGCATAATTTAATTTTGTAAAATTAATTAATAAAATAAATTTTACATCTATTTATATATTATAAATTGATTAATAGATATAAAATTTCTAATAATTATGTTAGTGTAAAAAGTTAACTTTTGATATAATAGACTTGAAAAGTAAAAACTGATTAACTTCTGATTTAATGAACTTGAAAAGACCTGTGATAGAAAAAACATCTTGTTAATTGAAACAAAAAAATATTTCATGATGCATACTTGATTTAGCAAAGATTGCAAGTAGGTGTTTACACATATATAAGTGTATACGATGACATGGGACAGTATTTTTATGAATTATGCAGGTAGGGAGGTTGTGGTTTATGAGAGTCCACAACCTTCACAAGGGATTCATCGACTTGTGTTTGTATTGTTCCAGCAATTGGGAAGAGACACTGTGATCACCCCAGAATTGCGTCACAATTTCAATTCCAGAAACTTTGCTGAAAATAATAACCTCGCACCTGTTGCAGCAGCTTGTGTCAACTGCCAAAGAGAGCGTGGTTGCGGTGGAAGGAGATATTAAGTTCAATATACATTTTCGATACCTCTCTAGCTCATACTCCAAGAAAGAGAGAAAAACAGAATAAAATATAGGTATATAATAAAGTCAAATAAAGAAAAATAATAGGTGTTTTGAGTGATAGCATTAGCACACCACTGTAATGAGAGAAAAATAATAAGTTATATAAGAGTTAGAATTAAATAAATAAAATCTCTCTTTTTTAAAAAAAAAATAATGCTGCCATATCTCTCAATCATGTTATTCAGATAATTCAACAGATTATGGCTGCAAAGGAGAAAAAGGAAAAGGAGTTTATGCATGGCTCATACCTACTGAGACCTGATCCAGTAATATTATAATGTATGAACAGTCATTCGTTTTGAATGAGGCTTGCTTCACTAAATTACGCACATTATTACTACCATTTTACCTTTCAATTTTATGATATGTTTTTACCATTTTACGCACATTAGTTATCCTTGCTTTATTATATATGAAAAAGATATTAATTATTTTCTAAAATAACAAAAACATTTCGCTTTAGTTTGTTACGAACAACATACAAGTAAGGTGTTTCTTACAAGTATCTTCACATTTTGATGTTTGCTTTGGTGTTGCTTTTATTTAAAAAATATATATATATATATATATATATATATATATAACAGTGGTGTACGCACTTTTCAGTTCGATAGTTATGAGGTAAAACGTCTCTTTCAAATAAATACTTTAAGAATTCAAATTTTGTAACTTATATGCAAAACTAATTTAAAAATTAAAAACCGATATTCTCTTCAATCTTCTATTATAACGTAATAAAATAGGAGCATATGTGGATTTAATTTCCATTAATAAAATGGGGCTTAAAAGTCCATAAATGTAAAACTGAGTAAACTACGTTTTAACCATAAAAGATTAGTTGTTAAAACTATGAAAAAGTTAAATAAGTTTCTGAACACTTGAATAAAATAATTGAAACCGTATTAGTTAATTTTAGACACTTGAATAAAATAATTATAAGTTGAAATTTTTATTAAATATTTATCTTGCCTGAAGGGCGCCTCACACTTTTAGGATCAAAATTTTTTTCAAGTACAATATGAGTAAGTTATATTATAAGATTTCAAAAATAAATTTATCTTATTTGAGTATTATAAGAGTTAAAAGTTATGTGTGAAGATTTCATTGATATAAGATCTATTAATATTTTTAAAATAGATATTTGTAATTATTTTGAAAAGTAACCTTTTTTTTGTTATTATTTTTTTTTGTTAATTATTCTATCAATATATTATTAAAAAAATAAGATATTAATTTGAAATATCTAATAGAGTTAGTTCAGTTCATATAGAAAAACAAATGAGGTCTGAAGTTCATAGTAATTTCTGAAATAAACTTAAAAATAGAATATAGTCGTTATTGTTTAAGAATATAGAATAAGTGTAGAAGTAGTTTCAAAATATGATAAAAATATTTTATATGCGTAAATTAATGTTTAATAACGTATTCAGAAGATAAAAAAATATTTTTTTAAATATTTTTTTTAAGAGAAGTGAAGGAAATATAATAGTTAAATTAATTTAAAAGGAGGAAATTGTTAGCTAATTTATAAATAATTTAAAATTTTAATAAATGACATTTAAATTATTAACCGTTTGCTAAAAACTAAAGAAATACACATATGGTTCAGTTGTTTATTTGAAATGTTTCAAAATTTTCACAAATCAACATATGATAAAAGCAATGAAATGAAGTTTCAACTTGACAAATGTACTGGTTTTTGTAAGAGTTATGTCTAATAAAAGTGTTTTAACACTAGTTTGTTTGCAAATCCATATTGCGTCCAATTTTTGTTAAGATGAGCAAGTTTCATTAGCAAACTAATATTGCAAGATACAAGACAATTATTTTTGGACTTTAGTCATTGTTGGTTAAACATAGTATTATTTGTATTGTAACCATTCTTGGCTAAACAATGAATACTTTAGACCTAGTCAATCCTAGCTAAACATTGAATATTATTTGAACATGCAGTCACCCCTAGCTAAAATATGAGTATTCTTTGGACCAAGCTATTTCTGGCTAAATATTTTGTTTACACAAAATGTTGTGACCTTAATGATCATAGGTTTGCTAACTAAAATAACGTAATGTTCTAAGGCATATACAATATTGAGAATACTATTTTAGGTGTTAGGTATCCAAGTCCCACATTGAGTAGGAATGAGAAAGTTGAGCAATATAAAAGAGAGAAGACCCAAAAACCCAATGTCTTAAGGTTTTGGGTTGAAGGTGGTGTCATTCCCTTGTGTGGGTTGGCTCTGTTCTCATTCTTGTTTGTCTCCCCCGGTATTTCTCCCTCAAATTTTCCCAACAAGTAGTATCAGAGCGATGGTTTAGGCAGGGGACTGGCTCAGATGAGTACAGTTTGATCCCTATGCTTCTGCTCGCTTCCAACATTAGGCTGAGTCGTCTTCCATCGAATCCAATAGTGAATTCAATCAACTAATGTCTAAAATTCATCTACAAGCAATACAAGTTAATAAAAATAGAAAAATAAAATGGGGGTTTAAGGATTGTTTGCAGAAAAGTAGAATAGATTATGTAAAAAACAGTAAAGAAGCAGGTTAAGCAGGTTGAAAGCGTTAATCAAATTCAACAAAATATTATCACTAAAACAAGTGTCTACTGACTTATTCAATATCTCACTTCTTCCAACATTTACTCAATCATATGTTTATATTTTACCTCTTAACTAAGCGTACAAGAGATTGATTAAGACTAAACGAATTAACCAAGAATTTTAATTAAATAAAAACAATTGAATTCTCAACAAACGTTAAAAAAAAAATTTACATAAATTAGACTCCACAAAGATCAACAAAAAAACATGAATTGTCACAGAAAACTTAAGAATAAACTCTACTGAAAATGAAACCTCAATTTAATGCAAAATTACAAGAGAATCAACCTAAAGGAGTTTCTTATTCCATATGAAGGCAAAATGAAAACATTACAATGAAGAAAATGAGAAAATTGAGGTGTTTTGTTCTATTCTATTTTGTGAACCTACCGTGAAACTTGATTCTTTTCTTTCAAGTTTGTATCTTTTTATATGTTTCTTTGCTCCAAGGATCTCAAAATTATATTTTGTTTCAGCTTTTATTCACAGTTTCTCTATTTCAACCTTTCAAAATCTTTGAATTTTGCTTCCAAGTTTATCGTGAGCTTTGTTCTTATATCTTTGTAGATTATTTGATTCCAAAGTTGTTTATGAGGTGTTTTAGATTTAATTCTCGAATTCATTCACTCAGATTTTATTTTTTGTTTTGATTCAAAGAAGAAACTTAGATTTTTGCTTGATTAGGCCCACTAGCAGTGATGAACGTTCCTTCAGACCTTCTATTAGACCGTCTAGTCTATGTTCCTTGCATCAAACTCCTACTGCACCTCACCTTCATGAATCTTTGATGTTGCTAACATACTTTTCTTCGGTTAAGTCTTGATAGATGGTTCGTTGGATCATCTACTGTAAGAAAGATGAGAATGTTTACTCCATGTAACCATTAGACCATCTAGTTATACCCCCTACTTGTTATAATTGTTAGATCATCTACTGCACCAAAAATACAAGATTAGCAAAAATAACAATTAATAACTAAATAAACCCAATTAGATGAATCTTAATTAAACTAGTGAAATTATTATTATTATAGTCCAAGAAAGTCATGATTAAAGCTTCTAAATGTGATTAAAATTAAGATGTGATCTTAGTAATCACAGGTTTTCTAACTAAAATAACGTAATGTTCTAAGACAAATACAACATTGAGAATACTCTTCTAGTTTGCTAACAAACACAACAATGTTCATGCTCACAAACTAATACTTAAGAATTTGTTAAACATTATTAGATCTTTGTTATCGTTCTCTTTGTGATTGTCATCACCAGCCTTTCTCCTTTAAAGTGGTCTTCTATATATAGATGCTAAGAAGAAAATAGTTATTGCATCCTTTTGGAGTCATTGCGAGGTCTTGCAAAGTTCTTTTTTGTTTAGCATATGTCCATGTTTAAGTTTGAAGATAAACTAAATTTCTTTTCATCCAACATTAAATGTGTATATCCTCTTTAAGCAACTCTCTTGTACATGACATGACTTATTTGACCTAAGTCAAATAGGCTTTTCAAAAATTGGAGTAAAGCATATGACATAACAAGCTTAACTATCTTTGTAGGACTATCATTTTGCCTTTTTAAAAAAATTGTTTGTATGGAACAACCTTATGCATGTTCTCATGAGATATTTGATGTAGATATTTCATTGTGAGATCCTCGTAAAAGATAAGGGGACTAATTTTCTCGCCAAACTTAGAATAAAAATTATAAGAATTTGATTTGTACCCTGAAATTCTTAAGACTATGTGCTCTTATTATCTATACAAGAAAAAGCTTATCAGACGAAGTATGTAAGCAAAATGTTGTGTGTTTACTTGGTCGGACAAAGCATTTGCATCCAACAAGATCTAATGTTTATAAAAATCATATTTTATACTTTATTATGAAAACCAAATATAGGATATCTTGAATTATTCTCTAGCTATATTCAAAATATTATTTTGTAATTTTAGAAACTTTAAAATTTGTTAGGTTTTCTTAAAATGTACCATGTGCTTATAAATAGTAAAGCTAAAACATGGATACTATATGAACACCAAAAAATTCTTTAAAATGTTGTAGAAGCTACTTTGCCATGTGATAAAAATCTTAAAATGTTATTATAAACTACTTCCAAAATTTAAGTGAAATAAAAAAAAAGATATGAGAAAATAAATATAAAGCAGTATGTTTGACCATTTAAAATTATTGTTCCTCACTTTGCCTTTCACCAAGAATATCCATTTTCTCTATTTTTCATATTTCTTTTACAACCAAACATACCATTTAGAAATGTCATTTGAGACTATTAAAAGCTTGGAAGCAACATAAGCTCTCTCTTATCCTTTTGGTCACATAATAAGTGCTTTACTTTTGTAGTCATAAAATGAGTTTAAGAATATACTGAAGTCCTCTATGCTACTGTTATTAGTACTCTAAAATTTGTCCTGAGTAGACCATCTAATGAAATAACATCTAGGAATAAACAATCTGACAAAGTGGTAAGAAAGGAAAGTTTTCTCTAAAGAGAGAAGTTTAAATCGAAGTAGGTGAAAGGGATTGTCTAAATGTTTTCTTAACATGCTCATAAAAAACTTTCTTAAAATCTTTTATTGGACGACTAAGTGTTAGCATAAATTTTGCTACCAATGGCAAGTAAACCAATCGTAAATGTAGCAAGTGATAAATATATCATTATCTAGCAAAGGACTTGTCAAATATACAACAATAAATGCAATTGATAACAAATTATACTACAAATTATTTCTAATATTTAAATTGATAAAAAAAAGAAAATAAAATTGTGCAAAAACAATAAAAATACTTTTGGTACTTTTAACTTACTTGTAATGCGAATAAAGGTTAAAGATGATATGGGATTTAATTGTTAGGGTTAAACTTCATCAAATTTCCCTCTTGTGTATAAAAGTGATTACATTTTGTTCAAACTAATGTTAATGTCAACCCAAAATAATATTTAAATCCTAATCCCTAAGATGGAATGAGCATAAGCTTACATATTGACCGCCAATTCTTTAATCAATCAAATAAACAATACTAGATTTTACCACAAGGGTCTTAAGACAACCAATGAATCATACTTTATTCCTATATACAAGTTTTCATTAGGTATTTTGATTCAATTCTAGATTACAAAAGATATTTTTCAATACCCCAAGAATCAAATATCATGTAATGGGGGATCAAGCAAGCCACAACAAACATTAAGAAAAAAAAAACAATATACTAGCATTTGAATGAAAAGACGTATATATAAACCCAAAATCGATTACATGAGAGTTTAAGTGGTTACATATAATCCCAAAAATATGAAAAGTATGAACAATACAGGAAGATGGATACACAAAGAGGAGAAAAAGGAACCCTCTAAACACTAGAGTCACCGTCCAAGGCTACATTTTTCTAACTCCCAAACGAAGTGTAACTCTGAAGCGAAGTGTGACTTCGAAACGGAGTGAAGTGTCTAACCCTAATACAGATAGTCCTTTAAATACACAAATTTTGACGCTCGCACCTAGCACAACTTCATTGGTGTCGAATGCAATTAAGCTCAATGACTCTTAGCCCAACTCGCACCTGGCCTAGCTTTAGTGGGTCGAGTAGAAATCAGATGTCTTCTCCCTAGTTGATTTGTGTTGGGCGCAACTTCCCTAGCATCGGGCTTGAGTTGCATGCATCAACTTTCTCTGTTATGTACTCCTTTATGGGCTTAAATCCTACTTTTCTCAATTTGATGCTTCTTGTTCATTTTTTAAGCAAAATAAGAGAAATTAGTGTAACTTTCCACTATTAGATTCCAATAATCAATTATTAACAAAAAGCTAATAAAATGAAATAAGCAGCCTCCAAGCTTGGGAAGAGTTTATTTCATTATAAAAATTGGCTCAAAAATATGATAATAATAAATGTTATCACTAAGATAAGTAGTATGCATGTGATTGAAAAAGACAATGGAAACTTTAGTTTTATACTAATTCACCCCTAACCTAGACCATGTTCAATTCTTAGATGTAAACTACAAATGTTTCCATTAAACAAATAAATATTTAGAAGCATTCTCACTGCCACTTATAATCTACAAGAGTGCACCAAACCTTACCAAAGTATCAATTAAATGTTATAAAATAAGAATGGCTTAGTCAAACCAAGAGGGGTGAATTGGTTTTAAAAACTTTTTCAAAAAACCTTCACCTTCTTGGGATTCATTTTCAAAAACTTTTAAGACTTAAAAGAAATAGAATGAAGTTACATGTGCAATCAAATTTGATACAATGAAAGGTGTGTAACAATATAAAGAATAATGGAAGAAAGAGATAATGCACACGAGAATTTATATTGGTTTAAATCCTCTTACCTTAATCTCAATAATTCAATCTGAGAATTGTTTAACTTTCAAAAATTAACTCTTAACCTCTTCAAGAAGATATACAACACTTTTGATATTAAGGGAATATACCACACTATCAACTCCCACAATCTAAGAGAATATATGGCTTTGACAACTCTTAATCATCAAGATTACAAACCTGGACAACCAATCCAAAAACTACAACAATTAGACAATAGAAAATGTTACCGCACAAGAAAAACAATTCACAAAACCAACACTTTATCACAACCTTCTTGAAATCTTTGCAGGCACAAATATGTATGGAAATATTAAGAGCTTTTTGATTGCTTGTAAATTTTGTTCTCAAAATTTGTAATTAAAATGTAAGATGAAGTGCTCTATTTATAGATTTTTAAAACTAGTAATTAAAACATATTTTGAACTATTTAATCAATTATTACTCATATTAGTTGATTATTCTATGTAAATCTTGAAATGAGTTTTTGTTTTAATCAGTTAATTCATCAAATAATCAATTAAATCATTATGCATTTGTTACTTGAGTGTGTTTAATTGATTATCTAAAGACTGTAATCAATTATTGTCTCAAAAATTATAAAAGTACTTAACATGGTTGTCTGTTTTAATATGTTATCAACAAGATAATTAATTAACATGTTATAAACCTGATGAGAATCAATTTATCGATTAAACAGTCATGTAATTGATTGTTTTGATTTTTAAAACCTTTTCAAAATCATTTTAGCTCATTTTAATTAATTTTAATTTGGATGTGTTATGATGTTATGAATACCTTTATATAAGAGACTTTGAAACAATTACATACAAAGCCTAAACACATCTACAACATTATATTCTTCATTCTTTATGAATCTTGGTCATCAAAATAGCATCACTTGAGGCTTGAGTGTCTTCATAACCAACAATAAACTTTCCTTTAATTTATCACTAAGTACACAACATCTCTCCAGACTATCCAACAATCGTGAAAGATTTTATAGTTTTTGTACTCTCTTACAAGTCGTTTGAAAGATGATACTTCTTATCATCATAGGCATGGCAATCTTCTATTTATAGTAATCACAAAAATATTCGTTGTGAGCCACTTTTTCAATGTCCATGGTGTTAGAGGTCATAACATTAATAGTCCTAATAAGAATAATAATAATAATAAATATATGATCGCAAAGTTGATGTTGGTGTAATATTGTGACTTATGTATGAATACCTAAAGAACCTGAGCTCGAATCCTATTGACTTGTCCTAATTACCCAAGTCACCACCACTACACCAATATCAACTTTGTGATCATATATTCATTATTATTATTCTTATTACATTATAAGAAAATTTTTTATTACTAACAGATAGAATTTTGTCAATAAAATGTCATTACCAACCTATTTTAGTGATGAATTTTTTTGCACTAAATTTACTAACAAAATTACCAACCCAAAAGTTTTGAATAATTTTGTTCATTGGTAGATTCATAGGTAATTTATCGACGGATTAATCAATTTTTGATAGCACTGATTTAAATGTGCGCTTTACTCACATATTAGTGAATCCTTAACAGCTATGCATTTAAAAAAATAAATTTTAAAATATAAACAATCAATTTTAAAATACAAGACAAAAACATATTTTCCTTATGAGTTTACAATACCCAGCGAAAATGTGGACATATGTTTCTGTTATGTTAGCGAGTGTTCATCCACAACGAAAACATGTTTTTATTGTGCACAATAGACAATCGAAATGTGTTTTGACTGTGTGTGGAAGACATGTCTCCTAAAAGGCTAAACTTGCATCCATTACATGTATATTGTACAATATATACATACGTTTTCATTAAGAGTGTTTTTGAGGAAAAAAAATCAACAAAACCTTAGAGTAAAAATAACAAAAACTAAGTGGGAATAATAGACCAGGAAACAAACGTCGAACTTCTATAAACACCACTATCAAAATGATGTTTCAATGATGACTTTAGTCTTGGAAGTTGAACGTAGTCGAAGTGTCATAAAACTCTCAATCAAATATTTCAATAAGTTATAGCTTATTTAAATTAACTTCTCTGTATACATTTTTAGAAAATATATAAAAACTTGGAAGTTATAATTAGTTTATACTTATAATAAAACTTCTTTAAATTTTTTCTTATTTTCTTTTGAAAATGCTTATGAAACATCTCAAACAAAGCCGTGAGTGACATCTATAATTATTTTATAATACAAAATTATCTCCTTTAAGAGAGTAAAACGCAACATTATTGTACTTATAGCTTAAGTCCGATAATTTATTTCGTAAAGATAAGAAAAATAACTTGAATGAAAAAAATAATAGATCAATACATCTCAACATTTTTTTAAACTAATTTTTTCTCTTTTTCTTCCCCACCAACGAACTTACATTATGTCATCCTTTCAACCAAACCATTAATTGAATAAAATCCCCTTTCTTTAGTGACATAGATGGGGAGAGATTTATTGCACTTAAAATAAATCAAAACTCAACAAGAAACTCGCCATTGCAAAACTAAAGTTAACTGTTTTAAGTATCAGTTATACCAATTAAAATCATGCTGGCACCCTAGGAGAAACAAATCAAATATAAATTACTCAAGTTATGTAGTTTCTCATATTATCTTCAACCTAGAAACAAGAGACAACAAGCTCGGATTTTGTTAAGCCCAATCAACTGGTCTTTGGATCAGGCATGGGAAAGAGGCCAGCACTTGCACCTCTGGGCGGTGCGAAACCCAAGAACTTCTGCAAATTTGTTCTGATGCTAATGGAACACAAGAAGTATAGAAATGCCATGGAACAATCAGTGGGATCGTTACCCTGCAACCCTCGATGGCTCATCTTCATAATAAGCCCAAAAGGTGTGAAGGGCAATTTAGCAACTACCTTGCCTTCGAAGAGTGAATTCAGCAAACCAAAGACTACAAAGAGAACCAGAGCCACCACACCCCCAGACTTGAACTTGAAGAGAGAGAGGTCACGACTCGATTCTTTGAGGCTTGTCTCAACACGATCAATCTTTTTGGTCTTGGACTTCTTGATGTTGACTTTATTGCTGTCTGTCTTCATAGTCTCAAGCTTCTTGGAGGCTTTGTCAATGGAAGACCGAAGATTTTTGTACGAATTGGTCCGATAGATAAGAACCCATGAGATAGCCTCACAAACAATAGCTGTGCAGAACGAGATACCCACTACAGTGAGGCCATCAGAGTACTTGAAATCTGAGAAAGGATATGCCATGGGAAGACTTTAAACTAAAAAGCTAAGCAAAAATGAGAAGGCCAACTCGGATCTTGATCAGAAATGTTTAAACGTCCAAATCCTGTATATAAATAAACCAAACATTTAATCACACCCTATACTGACTCAATAAAATAACAGAGCAACAAACAGGCAAATTACATTCACATTCCCCAAAGAAATGTTTAAATTACACTCTCCCTCCTCTTCTGAAAATAACACTTCTCTATACTATGACTATTATATTATTCTTTAGTTTGTTTTTAGTGAGAACAGGCCACTTGAGAGATTTTCTCTATCTCGATGACTCGGCAGCGATAACAGCTGTAGTCTTGAAATTTGATAATAGGATATTTAAAATTATCTAGAGGTGTTGTTGTTAAATATCAAAGTTGTCCAACACCATGATGGATTGAGGTAGACAATACCTATTCAAATTAAATAGGTAATGACTGAGATGAGATATAGGTTTTGATACCATATGAGATTTCATCTTAGAAATCAATTGACGCTATGCTAGCAGATATATAAATGACACTCCAAAAATTGAGACAGGCAATATAGGACTTCACAACACCCCCTCCACATAAGTCTGTCAAATCAAACAAGCCTATAACAATAGGCAATTACTGAGACGAGTTTACTCTGGTAGCATGTCAAACTTCATCTTAAAACCAATTAAGCTAAGTTGTTCAACAGATATACAAGTCACACTCCAAGAATTGAGGCCAATGTGGGACATCCAAACCAATTTCGTATATTGGTTTGAAATTGGAACAGCTATTTTCCATCAACACCACAAACCAACAAAAATTCATGAATATATAGCCTTTGACGAGAGAAAAGAAAGCAAGACCAATTATCTCCAAATTACTATAATATTCATAATAGATTAACATGACCCTGATGTATTTCAATATTTCTTTTATGTTTGAACCAAGATTAATTACACCTTTGGTTTAAAATAAAATGTGTGCAAATTTGGTCCCCCAAAGTTGTTTACAAGCCAATTATGTCCCTGTATTTTTAAAATTAAGTAGCTTAGGCCTCCTGTCAGTTTTCTTTCATCTAAAACCCACAAATTAGAATTTTGTAACTACATATTTGGGGCTTAATGATGGATCAGGGATATGGAATCATTTTAGATGTTTAGATGCAAGAAATCTAGTGAAAATTTTGTAAGATTTGGAGGATTCTGTAGCATGTGATACTAGGTTAGAAGAAGTAAATAAGAAAAGGAGGTTTTCTATTTTATTTTGGGTGAAATATGACTTTTTGGTTGGGGAATTAAATTTGAAGGTTTAAAAAAATTTAATTGATTAAATTGTACGGATTTAGTGTAAAACATTGACAATTTGATAGTTTTAGGTACAAACATTTTGTGACAGACCAAATTAGCTTGATTTTAAAAATAGTGGGACTTAATTAGCTCATAAAAAATTTATCAGATTAATAAGAAATATCATCAAAGAGCTACGCTAATAAGGTCAGGCTTCTTGCAATCATGAGCTCATTATAGAACTTAAAAAGACTAAAAGTGCAGAAACAAAAAGCTAAAACAAAACAAAACTCTTTGAAAATAAGATCCACAGAAAATTATCCGTATGCAGCTACTTTAATCAAATTTTCACAACTGTTTGACAAAACAGACAGCTAACAAATGTGTAACAAATGTGTCTTGTGTAAAAAAGACCAACAGTGAATTGGGACTTGGTCTTTACTACTTTTCATTCAAATTAAATTCTGAAACAATTTTGGTAACAAATAAAATCGAAGTAACAGTCCTGTCAATGACCAAATTCCACCATATAAACAAGCCTTTGAGGCCTATGGTTCCACCCAAAGAGGCCTCCCTTCACCAGTTACCTATAGCAATTGGCAAAAGAAATCCTACATGCCATCTGCCACGGCACCGCCATTTAAAAACATTGCAATGTAATTAATAAAAGTAAGAATTTGAGTTTTCTAAGTCACCAATAAATTAAACTCTCAATCTATATAACAAGATACTAGTAAGTATCTTGCAATTTATCAGTATCAGATACAAAATAACAGAAATACGCATACTGGTAAGTATTGGATGCTATAGGAATTATTTATCTTCTATGGTCATACATGTTATCCAATAATCACAAACTACAGAAACGATGCTGGCACTGGTTCAAATGGCATATAATTAAGCTTTCTCTAGAAACTATTATCCTATCTATCAAATCAAATAACACAAGGCATAAAGAAAGGACAAATCTAATAGAAACACCACTTCCCTTTAGGTTTTTGACACTGTTGTACCAGAAGGGTAAGAATACTAGGATTAAAGATATAAAATATACCAATTTACAAATAAAAAGGACAGAGATATAGTGCAAACTAAGCTAACACAAGGTTCCCTAGTATCACTGGCATTATCTGAAAGACGGTGATTAGTCCACAGTAGACATCTTATTTTGAAACATTTTCGTCGGTTTGTTGGCTTCAACTCCTCTGAAACTTCAGTAACAATTTCATGATTTTATATCTTTCACCGAAACAAAATAAACCAGATAGGAGCTTAGATTTATATTTAAATTATCAACATGAAATTGAGGGAGTGAAGCATAACATGATCAAATAACTGCTTGACCCGGAAAGTGTTAGGCATTAAATGATGATGAGAGCAAAAATCTGACAAACTAATAAACTGACATTGCACATATGTACCACTAGAATTTGACCGGCAGCAACGGATTTAGATAGGTTGCAGAAGATCAACATTCAAACCTATCTGCTTTTATTGCAAAAATTGACATGGAACAAGCCTCAAGCATAGCCCTCCAGCAACTTCCCCATAACAATTCCCCCATCCATTCATAACCAAAATTTACAGCAATAAACAAACCACGGAAACAGACCATCCAAGATGAAACAAATAAACAAAGAAGTTAAGACTGCAAAACAACCCATCACGAGGATGGACAAATTGGCTAACAAAATCTACATCTGACCTTCTAACTCAGTAACAGTAAAGGCCACAACAACACGTATCAAATCGGATGGAAAATTCCTCAATCTGAACACTCAAACACGTAATCTATGCGGTAATAACATTAGTAATACACAAAAAAACACAATGAGATCCCCAATTAGTAATACACAAAAAAAAAAAAAAAAAAAAAAAAAAACACAATTCGTGTTAGTGCTAAGAACACGAAGTAGAAGAAATGCAAAGAATTACGATCTAATTAGAAAAGGAGCAGCACTAATTAGCGGCGACTGCGGGAGAAGCCGCCGTAAGGTTGCCGGCGGGAAGGCTCCTTAATGGATCCAAATTAAACAGTTAAAGCAATATACATTTGATCCGTGTTTTGTGGTGGATCTGCTATTTTCATAGAAATTTTGAATTTAACTTCTCTTTTACCTGTCTATTTATCAGTGTTTTGAAGTCCCACACACGGTTGTAGGGTTCTCTGGTTCTGGCGCTTCTACTCCCGTGTTGCCTTCTTCGCTACAAAATCAAGTAAAATTAAACCATTCAGGGGTCATAGGGTATATATATCTCAGAACTGTTTGGCCCATTCAGCCCACTATACCTTTATTTCGGCAGATATATCTTTATTTTAAAAGTACAACTAATTTTTAAAATTTTGGATATACTTTATTCTTGTTGATATTTAATTATTCTGTGAATAAAATGATATAAATATGTTTTTATATATAAACTCTGAAAAGACTCTACCGAACTTTTGAATAATTTAAAGTATATCTATTTGAAAATTTTATTTTGGCGTAAATATTTGTGTTAATTAAATAAGTGGAATTAAGATATTTGTTAACTAATTTGTCAAAACTTATTTGAGTTCTAATAATTATCTAAAAACTACTTAAAAATTTTAAATGCCTTTTTAAATGTAAAGTTGGCAAAAAAATGTAAAATATCTTATGTGAAAAATTATTTATAATGAATGTTTATTGTAATTTTGAAAAAATATATATAACTAGATGATAATAAAAACGTAACTCTTTTTTTTCTTTAGTAAGCGTTATTATCTATAATATGTATCAAATAACAAAGTAATATCTAGATATTTTATATATGAGTGCTCTAAAAATAATAAAGATAGGGAAAATTAGATTTGATTGTGTTAGAGAAAAAAAATCAATAAACCTAACTTACATAAAAAAATCAACATACCTAATTTTATCCATTATAATTTTGTTTAACTAATTTTATAGCAAAGTATTTAGAATAAGAAAATATTTTTCGATATCAAATCTTCACGGATATAAGTGTTCCATTATCTTCTAACCTTATCTTCGTCTAATAAATAACAAGATAATAAGTTGCTCATACTTCAGATAAACAATAAGATAATGTCTTTAGCATTTGAGAATACATTCCTAATATATAAATGTGTATATCTGAGGGCCTCACAAGAAACATCAACATCGGAAGATCTCTTGAAGAGTCAATCAAAATTGTTTTACACCAACAACTTCTATAAAATGATAGTCACTTTTGTATAATCTTGACTTTCGTTAGACTTGAAAAGTATAGTCAAGTCTCAATACAAACTATTTTGATGATGATGTTTTAAGATGTATTTCATATGTTTAAGACTTTTACACACAAGGTAATCACAAGAGGTTTAATTTAGCACATGGTCAACATTAAAATTAACCTATAATTTTTTTTAAAAGGTTAAAACATGTGAAAAAGGTTTTAAGTTTGTTTTAATCGATTAAGATTTTATGTAACTGATTAAACGATTCTCTATATGTTTTAGAACAGGATGTTCAATTGTCTACTTTGTTAATCGATTAAAATAGAAAACAGAAAAATGTGTAAAGAAAAATAATTGATTAACTTCTTTAATAATTGATTAACTTCTTTATTAATCAATTAACTCTGTTTTTAAGTCATTTTCTAAAATAAATGAAAAACTGAAATAATCAATTAACACATAAAATAACCAATTAAATCAAAGAGCGTTTTAACTTATTTCAAACTTTATTAAGAATAATTTGTTACCAAGTTAAGATAATAGATTAAATGCATCTGAATCAGTTTTTAATCAAAGTTTTCATAATTTTATAAATAGAACCTTTGATTTAATCTTTTATACACATAATATGGCATTTCAAAAAAAGTGTCATATTATACTGTATAAAACGACATTTTAAGGAATGTCACATTTTAAGTTTAAAAAACGACATTTACAAATGCCACTTTATACATAATATTATCTTTTGCCACGCGCGCAGTTTTCATTACCTCATAATGGAAACGCAAAGTTTCCCTAAGACTTTCCCCCAAACTTTTGTTCCCCCAAAATGAAACTGTGTTTCCTTCAAAGTTTCGTTTCCCCTAAACCCAAAATTTTCCCAATGAAACTTTCGTTTCCTCTAAAGTAAAGTTCCTCAAAATCTTCCCTTCCCCCAATTTCACTTCTCTTTACATTGAATCAAAATCCTAATTCCCCCAATTTCACTTGTCAACATCGAAGAAGCTATCTCTCGTTCCGACTCTCGGGTGCGTTCTTCCCAACGGGTTTTCTTGTTCTACTTCTCAGTTGCGTTCTGGCTCTCGATCCTCAGATGCGTTCTTCTTCTCCTTCTTCCTCTATTTATCAACTTTTTAGGGTTATTTTGTTTTCACAATTATGGAATTTTAAGATCTGCATTTCGCATTCGGTGGTTAATCCGGTTTTGTGGAATCGGAATGGTTTAGGCGAGTCTCAACTCTGGTGTTGTGGATACACTGTGAATACATTGTATGTATGTTTGGGCGAGTCTCCACTGGTTTTTCCCAAATAGAAATAATACAAGATTCAAGAGTTGAATTATGTTTTTAAGATTTGATTTTTACTGATATTATTCGTTGAGATGTTTTGGTTGTGAAAGCAATATAGATAAATGCATAATGTGATGAAGAAATAGTCCAATTTGGATAGATACGCAGAATCCAAACAAATAAGCTAAGTAGCCATGTCCTCACAAAGAGGTCCAACTGAAGTGAGATTCCCACTTGCTGAAAACTAGATTAACAGACTGCACTGTTCTAGATTTACGAACTGTTTTACATTGTTTCTTTATTGTTTTACATTGTTTCTTAAAATCATATGATTCATTGTTTCTTTTATTTAATTCACAGATATGCCTAGACCTAAAAGAATTAAGAATTTGCTAAAGTCAGTGGGTGCACCTAATTCAGACCCATCTGTGGGCAACTATGTTCAGATTAATGATACAAGTATGACTACACAACAATAGCCAACACCTCGATCTCTGATACTACATTCTGCATCTCCACTACCACAAGCCTCTCGATCTTCACCACCACAAACCTCACAACATGCACAACCACAAAATTCAAACCTTCAAACTGTAGAATCTGCACACAAGCAAATTCCATTTTCTATCCATACACAAATCTCTGAATCTGTTGAACCCCAATCTTTTGACTATGCAGCAACACAATCTGCACAACCGCAATTCTCTGCATCTATTGAACCACAATCTTCTGACTATGAACCAACACAATCCACTCAATCTGTACCACCAACTTCTAAATCTGAAGCTGAAAGAGTTCAACCAAAAAGAGGAAGATAGTCAAACCACTATTGGTTTGTTGATGCTATAGGTAAAATCTGTTTTTGATGCTTAAAAAATAAGTAATTATTTTAATGTTTTTTTAAATTACAACACCTATTTGTTTCTCTATTTTTAGATCAAGAAGAAGTTACTCAAAAATTGAAGGTCAAGGTTAGGGATGCTCATAATTTGCCTAATGGATTAAAAGTGGTGGTTAACTATGATGATAAGTATCAACCAATTGGAGAGGCATCCGATTTACTTGCAAGAGCTTGTGGACAGCTAGCTTCAAATCATATTTTGTTTCCCATCAGTTTTGAAAGATGGTCAGATATGCCAGATGCTTACAAAGATAGAGTATGGGAGAGTGCACTAAAGGTAAAACTTTTGAACCATGTTTTTTTTTTCTTTGGCTAGTTGTTGGTTGTTTTAGTTTAGTTAGTGAAACTCCAATATATGTTAAAAGAAGAGGAGCTTTTTCTTTCTACAATTAATACAGATTGATGAATACTATTGTTTCAGAAAGAGTTTATGATCTATTAAAGGACTTATAATTGGTATGAGATAGAATTGGAAGAAAAACATGAAAATAAAAATAGCTTGAATGGTATGCTTGTCCGATTCTGCCTATAGAATAGAAGAGGTAAGTGATTAGGAAAATGCTAAACATATTTATTTTAAATCTTTGTGGTGTGTTATGTGTGAGAGCATGTTATAATAGAATGTGGTAAAACTTAATCCCAGGTGAAAGAAAAGAGATGTAAGTGGGGTCACACTTGACACATTGTATAATAGAATGTGGTAGCACTAACTATCATTGTTGCTGGTGCATTCAGCTGTCACATTATAATAAATCTTCTAGAAGTTTATTTCTATAGAAATAACTTAGTTGACAGGGCCTATCGCAAAAGCCAAATGCCAAGAATAAAACCCTTGGTGGAGATCAAGAATGCTACAGGCTTATCAAAATAGTAATTTCTTTATAGTTTCCTAAATATAATTGAATTCAGAATTCTTTCCCAAGTTGTGGATCTTTCACAAACTTCACACACTCAATGATATAGAGAACCAATATCCATGCATATACATTAATGACATGACAATATTCTATAAACATTAATTGAAATATGTACAATCATAATTCAAATTTACCTTAAGTTATAAATTGCCTCTGCCAAAATATTGAACAACATGTAACAAACAATATTTAGCCCAAATTTCCTTGCAATTTTTTTGAGAATATTTTTCAACATTTCCATTCAAAGCTCAAACCAGCTCATTCAATATCAAGTATTGATCAATGAATTCAGAGCATACTTGTTTCAAAGTCCAAAACATCTTAAATTGCACTGCTATCACCAGAAATTTTGATCAAGGTAATGTTGTAACTTGTACTTCTCACGTAGTATTCTTGTGTTATACACCTACTTTAATACAAGGGATTCACGAACTGTATAATGGTTTTTTCCTATGTTTCAAAATCTTTTAGAATGGACACAAGTGCATATAACATTGCTAGCACCCTTCGTTTTAGAAACAGTTAAAGTACAACAGATAACCATTTGATTGAGACTTTACCAATTGTCCTTGCAAGAGCACTTCCCATCAAAGAAATGATGAAACCTGTTTGAATCTCTCAAGAATACTATGACTAGTAATGTTATTTCTAGATAAATTAAGAATTTTATCAATAGCACTGCAACTGCATAAACTTGTATTTTTAGTCAATACATGTGGAATAACTTGTGTTTTATTTGAAGTCACGATTTTGTTTCAAGCTAAATGAAGATTTGGCCAAAAGAGATGTTATGTTCAAAATTGGAAAACTTTGGAGGGAGTACAAACGCAAGCTTTGGAATGAATTTTATAATCCTCTACTGACCAAAAATGACCTTATTAAGAATGTTACAGAAGGTCTTAACATGGAACAATGGGTTGTGTTTGTTGATTATCGGCTCTAGCCTTCAATAGTGGTAAACACTCACTCTTGATAAGTCTGCTTGGATTAAATTTGTATTACACTAATTACTTTTAATTTCCATTTTGTAAACTCTATGCAATAGAAATAGAGATATAAGGAAGAAGCAAACTATTCCACACACGGGTGGTGCTATGTCTTTATCTAGAAGAAGAGATAATTTGGTATATTTCTACATTCAATTTTGAAATTCGGATTTCAATATATACATTAACTTTTCAATTTTCTTATATAATCTTTGTTGGAACATATAGAAAATTGAGACTGGTAGGAATATTGGGAGAGCTGAAATGTGGAAGATCACACATAAGAGAAAAAATGGCACATGCGCTAATGATGAAGCTTCGGACATTCGGGTAAAATAAGTAATGTTATTTAGTTGTTGTTTAAATTCTTAAGGATCACATATGTTACATATGTTGTTTTGCAGGAAAAAATTGATGATTTAATGTTGAAAAATCCAAAAACTGCATCAGATATATCTCCAAATGATCCAGTTGGTGTTATATTTGGTAAAGAGCCTCCAGGTCGAGTTAGAGGAATGTCTTTGGAGCTTATTCTTCTCTTATTTTTAAGAAGACTACAACAAGATTAACCAGTATGCATCATGCTTCGTCAAGTGCACCTTCACCACAAGTTGAGGATAAGGTAGTGAAGATGGAAACTGAACTTGCAACTCTGAAAGAACAGATGAATTCCTTGCTTGCCTGCACTACAAGATCGGATGTACCTGAACATGTTGCTGCAATGGCACCTGGTTTGGTAAGTGCCTCAAATAATTCTGCTCTAGTATTAACATGTACATCCTGCTGCAGTATTTAATTTTCTTTCCTCTCAATATTTCAGGCATCAAATGTTGCAAGTGGTGCTCCATCCCCAAATCACATTGTAGGATCAAGTGGAGGCAGCAAGACAGATTAAATATATATATATATATATATATATATATATATATATATATATATATATATATATATATATATATATATTGTTTTTTTTATTTCGTAAGGGAAGTGGGTTTGAACAATTTAGTAAGTTGTAATAGTGTCTTGGAACATAATATTTTGTGAACTCTGTTAGAACATATACTATGTTATGTTGCACTATGAAATATTTTAACGTGATTGTTATTACAAAAGTTGTGTTATTTTAGTTTTCTTCTATTGGATATGAATGTAACATATATGATTATGAAATCTGATAAATTATTAAATATTACTGGATATATTATAGCTGGATATATAATTATAAAATACTGCATATTTTTTTATTTAATATTAAAATTACGATAGTTAAAACTAACGTATTATCATTCACCATTAATTATAATATGGCCATAATAAGCATCGTATTAAAATGCTCATACTAGCGTGCAGAGGTATCATTTATTGTTGTTGGCAATAAAAGTAATTACGACAATTCAATTGATATTAATTACATCGAAAAAAATGTCGCTTTATACAAGACATAATATGGCGCATGTTGTGGTGTTTTGGGCAAAAATGCCATTTTATATTTTGTGGCGGCCAAATCTATGGCGTTTTACGAAAACACCGCACATGTATAAAGCGGCGTTTATAATCGACGTTGTATACAAAAAAAAAAATGCCACCACATACACAATTTTTTGTAGTGGTTGTTTTGATGTGCTAAAAGAGTGCTTTCAAGATTGTTCGAAGAATTCTTTTAAAGAGGTTGTGTATTGCGATGTTCAATTACTTTTATGTTACTTTTGTTGTGTTTTCTGATACCATTTTTCTTTTTCTGAGTTGCTAGAGTGTTTCCAATTTGTTTCATCTTGAGTGTTCAAGAGTTGAAGTGGTTGGTTTCTTCTTGGTGTGATCTAGGGGTAGGACATATCCTCTTGATTGTATTCAGACGTTGATCTTGTGTTGCTCCTGTCTTGCATATGTTTTGTATGTATTCAGTGTTTGTATAAAACATATAATGAATTCCAATTATTCTAAAGATGAATTGAGATTTGATGTAGAATCATTTATGATTTGAACCAATATAATTTTTTTATGTGATCTCTCTCTTTCCCTATCTTTTTTTGTGAACACAAGAAGAGAGGATTGGGTTGTGTTTTCATCAGTTTACAAACTTTTTGAAAACATCATCTAATTTGAAATACTCTTTCATTTGATAGATCTTATCAAAATTAACTCCATAACTTAAATGAATCACTTTGTTAGAAAAAGAGGTTGAGTTTAAAAGGGTCTGAATTAAACTTTCAAAAAAATTTCGATAATTTATGAAGAATTAGAATGAATTACTTACAAAATTAACCGATTAAAGTGAATCAGGTACAAAATTTAACATATTAAAAACCTAGTTGTAACAAGAACAAGTTATATTAGAATAAGCTATATTCAAACTCATAAATAAAGAGAGAAAGGGAAAGAATATTACACAATAACTTTTATAGTTGTTCAATTTTAAACAAGATTTACATCCAATCATTTAACTAATCAAGTCAAGCCAAATACTAAACAATTATTTACAAGTATAAGAAACACCAAGAATACCATTATTGGACCCTATAAGAGTGTTCTTTAACATATTTAACAACCTGTTATAGAATCACAACTGCAAAGTCTATCCAGACAAGGTCAAACACCACAAAATAAAACTATACAAAAGAACAATATCACCTAATTACATCAAGATCAAACTGGATCTGAAAAACTCTAGTACAAATCCTCTAGCCAAAGAGATTGATCTCAAGAACACAAAAAGTGTTAGAAAAACCAAGGAGGAAACACCAAGGAGATCTCAAGAATGAGAACTGAGCGCAACCCACATAAGGAAATGACACCACCTTCAACCAAAAACCTTAAGGCATTAGGTTTGTGGGTCTTCTTTCTTATATGTTGCTCAAAAATCTCATTCCTAACCAATATGGGACTTAGACTCACACATGAATACCTAACAATCTCCCTCAGAGTCCCTCATCTATATTGATACACTCCCCCTCGAGCAGAAGCAAACGACCCCTTACTTGTATTGTCGTTTACACACTTAAACAGGACACGCTTGCTTGAAACCCACCGCCAGGAAGACTTTTGATACAGGGATCAAAGTGTACTCACCTGAGCCGGTTATACAAACCTGGCTCTGATACCACTTGTTGGAAAAATCAAAGAGGAAACACTGGGGAGATCTCAAGAATGAGAACTGATCCTAACCCACATAAGGGGATGACACCACATTTAACCCAAAACCTTAAGGCATTAGGTTTGTGGGTCTTCTTTCTTATATGTTGCTCAACAATCTCATTCCTACCCAATGTTGGACTTAGACTCATACTTGAATACCTAACAAAAAGAAATATCCAAGAAAACACTTTCAAACTCAAAAGAATAATTCTCTTAAATGTAAGGTCTTTTAAAATGTTAGACTTCAAAAAAAATGCACTGAGAAAAGCCTGAAAAAGAGAATTATATAAAATTTATCTTGTATTCTAATCAATTGATTTCACTTACTAGTGAAAAGAATGGATTAAATGACTATTTCAATATGTTAAAATAGACTGATAAAGATCCTTCTGAAAACATAGAAAATTTCATTCTATCAAAAACTTGTTTTAACATATTAAAATATTCTTCTAGAACTTCTAATGGTTTTAAGTAATATCAATTCATTACATCGATAATTTAATCGATTAAAATATCCATTACAATCTTTTAGGACTTCAGATAAGAATATTTTAATAGATTAAACTATCTTTTTAACTAATTAAAATTATCCTTCAACCACAAAAAGTTCTAACACGGATTACCATCCTTTTTAAGAATTTATGAAGATCAACCTAATATCAAAGAGAAAAGACATAATAAAAAAAAAAGGATACAACACATACTCCATACAAAACTAAGTCTTCAATCTTTAAAGCTTCTTTAAGAGTGAATTCATCAAATAAAGTTTCACCAGCAGTTACAACACACTTGACTTTAAGTATTTATTAGCTTATTTTACAAAATCATCAAACATCATTTCTTGTGTATGATGAATTATAAAAGACACAATTTAAAACTTGGTTAAAAGCATTTAAGTAAGGGTAATTTTCAAATATGTGTCTTCACAATTACTCTTCTTCTCTAGTTAATATAGACATTAGTAAACCCCAAGTGATGGTGTTCTGATGATGAAAATGTTGTAGATATGTCTAGAATGTTTTTCCTTTCTATATAATTGTTATATGAGTCTTTCATGCAAAGGTATTTATAAGGCAATCACATTTTGAAATATGAAAAACCTTTCTAAATGTTGGGTTTATTGTCTTTTCAAACTTCATAGGGAGTCCTTTTGAGTATGAGTCTAATGTAAGTTTTTTTTTTCTTTAAATAACAAGTTGTGTTAATGGCTTTTGCCCAAAAACGTTATGACTAGAGTTAAAGTTCAACATTGTTCTGGCCATCTCTTGTAAAACACGATTTTTTCTTTCAACTACACCACTTTGTAGTGGTGTCCTGGAAGTGGAAAATTTATGTTTTATTTCAAAACTTTCACAAATCTCTTGAAAGTTTGCATTTTCAAATTCTCCACCATGGTTACTCCTAATAACTATAATTGACAAGCCTTTTTCATTTTGAACATTTTTCATGAAATTACAGATGACTTTAAAAGTTTCATCCTTGTGGTTCAAGAATCCAACACATGTCCATATAGCATAATCATCAATACTGACCAAATCATACCTTACCTTTTGCCACCAACATATTTAGTTTTTGTTGGTCAAAATAGGTTCAAGTGTATCAGTTCAAGAGGTCTTTTAGTAAAGATATCATTTTTACTTTTTAAAGAGCTTTTAACATGTTTTCCCTTAGCACATGACTCACAAAGAAGATTTTCTTTCAATGACATGAATGACAAAACATCTCACAAGGTTGTGTTTTTACAGTTTCGAGAATAACCTCAAACTAGCATGACCATTCTTTATGTGTCAAATCTAATGATCTTCTTTGACAGTCACAAGGCAAGAGACTTTTTTGAGCTAACAACTCATCCATATAAATTTTATAAAGATTACCTTCTCCACTGACAGCAATTATTCTGGTCTCATCTTTATTTTTTACTATACATTGGTCTTTATTGAAAACAACACTATACTCACTGTCACATAATTGATTTATGCTTAGCAGGTTATGCTTTAAACCGTCTACTAGATGAACATTATCAATAGACAAAGAAGGTTTCAAACTTACTTGAACACTACCAATGACTCTTCCGTGTTGGTCTCCTCCAAATATGACTTCCTCTCATTTGTTCATTTTTAGGTTTCAGAACATATGTCTTTCTCCCATGTGTCGTGAGCAACCACTGTCCAAGTATCATGACAGGGGTTTTTTTGGATGGATTAAGCACATTTACAAGATGAATTATTTTTTATTTAGGTACTCATACTTGTTTGGGTTATTTCCTGTTAGTGTTTTTCAGTAGTTCCCTTCTTAAGACACCATCAGACGATGTTTTAGTAAACAGTTTAAAGGATGAAACAAGATAATATATTTTAACTTCTTTGTGATTTTTATTTTCATATCCTAACCCTAATTTGCCATGATATTTTTTATAATTGTTTATCAAGAGATCTAGAGATTCAATTATATTTGCATTTGCCATAATCTTTCTTATATCAATATTTTCTTTAATTAGATTGTCTAATGTTTGATTTGTTTCCATGGGTCTCTTACCTAGTCTCTCCTTAACTAAAAGCAATTAATTTTTAACTTTTTCTAAATATGTGTTTGGATTTCAAGATTTTGTCTTAGACCCTTGTTTCCTTCATACATATTTTTATGGGTCTTAAGGAGTTGGTCATGTTCAATAGATAACTCATTAAACGTTGTATACTCTTTTTGCATTAAGTCAATTTCTTGGCAAGCATGTTTATATTTTCTTTCATCTCTTTAAAAGCTTCAGCAATTCTAGCATTATTAGATATGTCTCTCTAAGAGAATGTATGTCAAAGAAATCTACCTCTTCATCAGACTCTTCAGATGTTAAATTGTAGACGGAGTCTGCCTTGAAGCCATGTTTGCTTCTTAATCAGAATCTGAACTAGAAGAATCTAGATCCTCTAAGATGGACATAAAGCTCTTTTTCTTTTGAAATTTCTTCTTTTTTTTTCTCCTTCCTTCTCTTTTCCCTTTTCAAGATCTGGACATTCTGACTAGTAATGTCCAAACTTTTTACACTCATAACAAACAATCTTCTCCTTGTGATCATTGTGCATGAATTTTCTACCATTATAGTTTCCTTTCTTTTTCAATATCTTTTGAATTTAACTATAAGAAAGGAAATTTTATCATCATTTGTATCAAAACTATCTATTACATCGTTTACAATGTCATATATTTTGACAAACGATGTCTTCTCTATTTGTGAACTTCTTAAGGCAAGGTATTTTACGTTGACAATTTTGGCATCACTTGCAATACATGTTCATGTACAAGAAGAAAACCTACCAGTTCTTCTGGAGCATGGTTTCCAAGTCCTTATATTCTCTTAAAGCGGTTTCTTGAGAATAGTCTGCAACCTTTGTTAGCATTTTTCACTTCCAATGACAAGTGTACCACTTGCAAAGGTAGCAAGTGATAAATATATCATTCTCTCTCAAGGACTTGTGCAATGCATGACAATAAATTCAACTTATATCAAATTTATACTACAAATCATCTCCAATATTTGAAATGATAAACAAGAGAATAAAACTATGTAAAAACAATTAAAATAGTTTCGGTATTTTTAATGACCACTTGGAATGAGAAAAAAAAAAGATAAAGATGATATGAAATGCAATTGCTAGGGTTAAACTTCACCAAACCTCCCTCTCATGCATAATAATGATTATCTTCTTTCCAAACTAATGTCAACACCAACCCACAATAATACCCAAATCCTAATTCCTTAGCTGAATGAGCCTAAGTTTTCCTATTAGTCATTAATTCTTTGATCAATTATATATATACATATATATAAAACTTGCTTTTGCTACAAGGGTCTTAAAACAACAAATGAATCACACTCTTTTCCTATATACAAGCTTTCATTAGGTATTTTGATTTAGTTCCAGATTACAAAAAATATTTTCCAATACCCCAAGAATAAAAGATCATGATGGGTGATCAAACCACAACAAGCATTAAGCACAAAAACAAAATACTAACATTTGAATGAAAATACATATATATGAAACATATGTATGAGCACCAAAATCAATTACATGAAAGTTTAATCAGTTACATCTAATCCCCAACAAGATGAAAAGAATGAACAATGGAATAAGATAGATATACAAAGAGAAGAAAAAGGAACCCTCCAAACCTTAGTTGCCGACCAGGTTACATTTCTCTAACTTCTAGATGGAATGAAGTGTCAAATTCTAATGTAAAGAGTCCTCTAAATAAACAAATTTTGATACTCGTACCCAGCTCAGCTTTAGTTGTGTTGGGTGCAATTAAGCCTAAAGACTCTTAATCGAAATATTTAAAAATCAATTCACCCCCTCTTGGTTTAATTAGGTCATTATTTTTTTCTAAAAAAAATACACACAATAATTAATATTGGTTCGTCTATCACAACAGGCTATATTCAATTCTTAATCAACACATTAAGTTTCACTAGGCATATTAATACTATAAAGTATAATTCGAACTTAATTATTTTTGACACAAGTTACTCCTAACTTGATTGAGCTATTTTTGCACAAATTACTCCTAACTTGATTAAGTATTCTTTTAGTTCATAGTGACTCTTCGCTAATCCTATCAAGGGTTCTCAAATCACTCCTAGTTCAACCAATATTATTTTCCAATATTTTATCGAAATATCTAGCTTTACATATATTTATGCTTATATATATATATATATATATATATATATATATATATATATATATATATATATATATATATATATATATAGATAGATAGATAGATAGATAACTCTTAAAAATGTTATTATATTAAAAGAACTCTTAAAAAAAATAAACGTACTTTAGTTTAAAAGTGAAGATTTAGATTTATAGGATAAGAGTTTATTAGTATGATTTTTTCTAAATAAGTTAGAAAACACTTAATAGTCCAAGTCTTCATTGAATTCAAATGGAAATGTTCAAATTATAGTTTGGGGAAGAAAAAAAAAAAGGATATGAGTGAGAGAGAAAAAAATCACTAAAGTTAATTAACAAAACTCTTTAATACTAATAATTAAAAAAAATATAAAGTAGGCATTTAGGAAATATATGAAAATATCATTTAATATCATTTTAGATAAATTTTAAATATTTAATTTTATTAAAGAAGTAGTTATGGTTTATAATTAATTTTAAGATGAAAATAAATAACTTCGACATTAAATAAAAATTATATTAAAATTTACTAGTAACTTATTTTTATAAAATTGCATTATAACCATATCACTTTAACGTTAAATTTAATAAAATAAATATTTTTCCAAAGTCATTTTACCAACAATCATTTAAAAGTACACACATGGACCTATGGGATTGAAATGCTGAAATGGGGATGGGGAATGCTGGTTCACCCATTCTCCCTCCATATATTCTAAAATATTAGATGATTGAGATTGCTAACAGATAGATTCAATATTCAATTATTTGTGCTAATAAAAAAATTAAATTATTAGTGAATATATATATATATATATATATATATATATATATATATATATATTTAATAATATAAATGTGCACTTAATGCCCTCTCCAACACGATGTACTGTATTGGTTTATCACAAAGAACAATAATTAAGTTATTTTAATAAGTAATTATTGGTGATTTTATTTCTTTTAATAATTCTTTGCATATAGTAAAATTTATTAGACCAATCATTAAAATAAACGCAGAGTCCATTATTATTATTATTATTATTATTATTATTATTATTATTATTATTATTATTATCAAATAACATGCTATGATAAGTATTTACCAGACTTTTAATAACAGTCTGTAATAGAAACATTCAGAACAGAAGCTTTGAAGCTCATCGTTCCTTTAACCTAGCCTTATTTCTTATCATTATCGTCCTAATATGATTAGTGAATTCGTATTATAGATGTGTGTTTGTGGGTAGAGAGACACTTTTTCAAACAACAAAAATATTTAATTAGTAAAAAAGAAAATAAGAAAAAAAAAAACAAA
>Ga0209700_100739_pt1 | contig 65095 bp, 35 predicted proteins | sample SiratroredBW_FD_187528 | JGI IMG/M metagenome (GOLD analysis project Ga0209700, IMG submission 187528) | Root nodule microbial communities of legume samples collected from California, USA - Siratro red BW (SPAdes) (version 2) | ecosystem: Host-associated > Plants > Roots > Nodule | place: USA... | reverse complement strand
CGGGCGTTGTGGGGTGCTAATACCTTCCCCACACGTAACCGACTCCCGGACTCTGAATCTGGTTTTGTGAACTTGCCTTATCTAATTTTTGGTTTTCCATAGTTTTTCCTTTAATAAATTATGGTGGCGACTCCTCTGTTTTGAAAATTAAAAATAAAATGATTTTTGTTCGCCGTCCCCGTCGTGATCCCGGTTGCGACACAAGGCCCAACGATTTAACCTAATTTGCCAATTAGGGTTCCCAATGGTAGAAGCGACGCCCATTTTGAAGAATCTTGTCAACCATGGGAGGAACGGATGAGGATGGCGCAGAACTGCCACTTGCGGCAGTGGCGAGACTGAACTGCCGCTTGCGACAGCAATGCTCCACGATGGCAGCAGTTGATAATATGAATGCTGAGAAAAAGATGAGGAAAGAAATCTATCTGAAACATTTTATTACTCTTTTTTGATAGTTTTCTCTTCTGCCTCAAAAGCTACGTGTTTATATAAAGCAAAGTACCTAGGGCAAAGAAAAACACGTGTCTTTGTTTCTAATAGAATTTGTTACAAACATATAACAGAAAGGGAAACATTAGTGGAGAAAAAACATTTCTGTATTTCTGTATCATAATACCCCAGTCAAGCTTAAGCGGAAGAACAATGAAGATTGAGCTTGGATATTAGAGCAGAGAAGGGGCCAGGATATAGAACTTTGGTGAAGATATCAGCAGTTTGTTGTTGGGAAGTAATAGGAAGAAGATGCAACAATTTAGCAAGAACCTTCTCCCTGACGATGTGGCAATCCATATCAATATGTTTAGTGCGTTCATGAAACACGGGATTGTTTGCTATGTGGATGGCAGAGCGATTGTCACAAAACAGAGTAATGGGTTCTGTTAGAGAAAGGTGAAGGTCAGGAAGCAAATAGCTCAACCATTGAGCTTCACATGTGGCTACAGCAAGGGAGCGATACCCAGCTTCAGCGGAACTATGGGCCAGCGGAAAAATAAACTGATACCATGATAATATGGATGCTGAGAAAAAGATGAGGAAAGAAATCTATCTGAAACATTTTATTACTCTTTTTTGATAGTTTTCTCTTTTGCCTCAAAAGCTACGTGTTTATATAAAGCAAAGGTACCTAGGGCAAAGAAAAACACGTGTCTCTGTTTCTAACAGAATTTATTACAAAGGAAAAACCATATAACAAAAAGGGAAACGTTAGTGGAGAAAAAGCATTTCTATATTTCTGTATCATAATAGCAGTAGCGAGAGCTTGGCGGCTACGCAGAAGGCAAGGGCCATGGCTAGGCATGCGGCGAGGTGTGGAGCCTCGTGGCTGAGCGGAAAGTTTGAAGGCGCGGTGAGCGTCAAGATTGCGGCGATTGGCAGCGCAGGTCCCACGGTTGCAGGCGAGGCGGAGCGCGATGTTAGGTTGGCAGTTGACGGTGAAGGTGACTCGAGGTTGCAAAGGGAGGTGTTGGTTCGGCGGCCTGAGGCCATGGGAGTGACACAAGGGAGGTGGTTCGTGGCGGTGGCTGGCGATGGATAGGGAGTGGTCTTGAACGGCTGCTGCCGCCGCTCGGAATAGAGGTCGAAGGGCGGTGTTGTGGTGACAGGGGGTGAACGTGAGGGACCTATGACAGGGTAGTGGTGTAGCTGGTGCGGTGAGTATAGGTGTTGGTTGGGGTTGTTGTGGAGGTGTTTTTGAGGTATATGACGGTAGTTGCATGGTGGTGGTCAGAGGCGACCTCGGTTGCGTTTTTGGTGGTGGTGAAGGTTAGAAGAGGTTAATTCTAAAGACGGTGGAATATCTCCGCCTCGCGGTGGTGGGGGAGGTTGTTCCGCACCCTACCCTGGTGACAGCGGCGCCGACGAAGGTACTTCCCTCTTTGGCAAACTTGAACTTTGGGATTAGCTATCCCATGCCAGGGGATGGCAACATCGCGACCATGGGAGGTGTTGGTGCCATTCGAGGTTCCTGCTTTGGAGCTCTCATGGTAGCAAATTCTAAAATTAAAATGTTTGGCCCTTTCCGTCTTGTATTCTTTGTTTTGGTTTTGTTGTGAAGGTGATGGATTCAGAATGGGGGGAATGGAGGTTTGATCATAAGAGTTGAGTGCGTGATAGATGAGAACATGAGAGTGAAGAAAGAAGGGAAGACCTCTGAATGGGAAAGTGAGTATGAGTTAAAGAAAAGGGAGTCGTAGGGTTGATGTGTGTGTTTCATGCACATAGTGAGGAGCCGAGAGTGAATGATTTGGAGGCAGTAGCCAATGTGAGAGTGAGGTGAGAATATGTCTTTGGCCGTCAAGAGGATGGTGGAAAGGGAAGTGGTGCACAAGGTGCTGGTTGGGGTTTCAGCCTACAGGTTGAGTTTGTTTCTCTTTTCTTTACTACCTTGCTCACTCTTCCTCTCATGTCTTTATTCTTTGGTTTTGATTATGGTTTTCTGACATTGGGTTATGTATATTGCTGAACTTTTGTGATTGCTTACTTAGGAATGGAGAAGCTGGAAATTGGATAACAAATGAGTGATGGAAGAGTAAAACGTGTTAGATATGATGCAGAAGCAAAAATAACATACAACATACAAAAACGCCAAATCGTACGAGTACTCTCACAAAAAACACCATGTCAAGATAGCCATCAAGTTCCAGAAAACATACCTCTGAACTCCCGTTCTGCGGAGTGTTTATATGTTCTTCAATATTCTATTGCTATGTTTTATTTTCTTGTTTCAATTCTCTCTTATTGTAACTGGAATATGCTCCCTTAGTGATCATTGGAGAATGGAATTTTTCTATGCAGAGGAGAACTCAGAATGAATGGAATAGTGTATCAGTCATCCCATTTTTGTATTTTTTTTTTACTTGCTTTAAAGGGAGGAAACGGTTAGGGAACAAAGCAATGACAAAATAGCCTTTTTCTTGGTCTGCAGCAGGGTAGCGGCAACAAGGTAGTAGAAGGACAATGTGTTGTGTGTGTGAGTACGAAGATTTGGGAGCGAGAATTGGAGATTCTCAGAGTGTTTGAGATAAAAGGAATATTGATCGTTGGCCCAAAATGAAAAGGGTAAGTCGTTGTCCCGAAATGAGAAGGGTTCGAGGAGAGGTAAAGTAGGGAATGAGGTGCATGAGTGATAAAAAAAAAAAAACCCATCATCATGCCAATTTTAAAATCAACCCTCTCTTCTTCCTTTATATTTTGTTTTTATTATTTTCTATTTTCCTATTATTTAATAATTTTTTTATTTCTATTTTTTTAATTTTATTTTTAAAAAATGGAAAAGAGATAAAAAAAATTATGACTTTTTTTAATAAAAGATAAAGACAAAATTGCAAATTGTATTTTTTTTATTTTCTAAAAATAAGAGCAAAATAATAAATCCAGACAACAAAAAATTAGAGATAAATTTTCTCAATTTTTCTATATTTAATATAAAATATTTATTTTTTTCACCCGAATAAAATTGGATATGGACAATTGTCCACTCACAACTCACAATAACCACTCGAAAGTGAGAACTATATCTTTCTCATTACCCAATCTGCTCTACTCTCACCAAAGGGAGAATTTAAAGATACAAATAAAGAACAATTGTTAGATCAGAGAAAGATTAAGAAAAAGGGGGCAATCTTTGACTCGTACGCTTTTTGCTCTTTTGTAGGGTTTGTATTATATTTTGTATCGATACTTGCCATGTGATTGTTAGGTGATTTTGTGTTTGTTTGATTTGTAATATTTGCAATATTGAGTTATGTATTATTATTGAAATTGAACGTGAATTATATTTGATGATGACGATTGCTGCCTTAAGCACATCCATATTAGATAATGGTGGGTTGTTGCCTCATGCACACATCCTTGGACCACAAAGCACTCATTATAAGCCAAACAAATACCAATTTGATACAAAATCCACCACGAAATTTTCTATTTTTATAGCTATAAATATTTTTTAGCTTTATTTTAAGATAATTTATTTAAAAGAGGTTTCATGATTTTATTTAGATATTCAAACGACCGTTCATGTCAATTTTCAAAATAAAAAATAATAAAGTTTTGTAAAAAGAAAATAAAAATAAAAAAAGTAAAATATATAGAAAATTAACAAAAATAATATACAACATTTTAATAATAAAAAATTAAAAATTAAAAAATTAAAAAATACCAACATCACATCAAATAATTCCAAATTAGAACTACGTGAACCCTGATTTTCCATTATGAAAATACGTAGGACCGAGGTCAATCTTTGTCGTGCCCAAAAATAAAATAAAAAATCTTTGTCTTTATTTGTTGTTCTTTGCTTTTATTTGTTTTCATTTTATGTGCCTTTAAATACATCTTTATAATATCTTTGTTTATTTATTTTATTTACGTTTTTTCCCTTTAATTGCATCTTTATTGTTTTATTTATTTATTTACATTTGTTTAGTTGTCTTTAATTGCATCATTATTGTTATTATTTTGGAAAAAACAACATTTTGTAAAACCACACTCATTTTACTTATTTGATTAAAGGCACCGTCTTAGGACAGACGTTGTAGGGTGCTAATACCTTCCCAAACATAACCGACTTCCGAATTCTAAATTTGGTTCATAGATTGTGTTTTCTTTTTTTGATTTTCCGTAGTTTTCCGTAATAAACTATGACTCCATCTCTATTTTAATATATTTTTTTTCTAATAATAATATTATTTATTTGATCGTTGTCCTTCCCGCAGCGATCCCGATTGCGACACAACTCATCGAACATATCATCAAATCTAGGGATTGAGTGCCTGTATTTAATAGTTATGTTATTAACTGCGTGACAGTCACAACACATTCTCCATTTACCATCCTTTTTGGGCACCAACAAAACTGACACGACGTATAGGCTAAGACTCTTTTGAACCCAACCCTTGTCTAACTGAACCTAAGACTCTATCTCCTTGGTCTCATCCAAATTTGTTTTGTATAACGGTCTTTGGGCAGACTAGCACTCGGAACAAAATCGATTTGATTTTCTATTCCCCGAAAAGGTGGCAATCTAGTAGGATCGTCACTAGGAAATATATCATCAAATTCTTTTAAAAGATTTTCGAATTTTGGAGACACAACGTTGGATTCAGGTTTATCAGACTGCGCACATGTGAGCGTTCCTTTACACAGTAAGAGGTACAGAGGTTGCTCAGTAAGGAGACAATGTTTTAAAGAATTTTTAGTCAAGAAAGCCTCTTTATGAGTGACCTCGTGGGAAGGAACACCTAGCTCCCACATCTCAAACTCATCTTTAGGAGTAGGTTTTAAGATATTTAGATTTTTTTTCACTATCTAATTTCTTTTTCCTTTGGACTTGATCCTCCAACACCTGAGTAGGAGTCAAAGGATGAAGTACAAACTTTTATGTTTATGGGTGAAGGTAATTTCGTTGATAAGACCATCATGAATAGTTATTTTTTATCAAATTGTCAGGGTCTTCCTAATAACACATGACAAGCCTCTACAAGAACTACATCACATAAAACTTCATGAACATAATATCCTACGGAGAGCTTGACCTTCACTTCATTCTTAACATTAATGTCCCCCCCCTCCCAAATCATTAATCCAATGCAGTTTATATAAGGTTTAGGGTGGGGTAATAACTCAAGTTTTAATTTATCAACCATCCTAACACTACAACAATTACAACACGACTTGCTGTCAATGATGAGAGAACATACATTTTTAGAAATTTTGTGTCTTGTGTGGAAGATGTTCTCTCTATGTGACTTGGGTTGTGGCCTAGGTTGGCTGTTGAGGGTTCGTCTAACCATCAATAATTCTCCCTCATGAGCAAAAACATCCTCTTCTCCTTTACAATCAGACTGCTCACTAGTGCTCTCAGCATTTTTCTCTTCTTCACTACTATATAGGTCTTATCCTCTCAACAGGATAGTCCTCACAGAAGGACAATGGAATTTCACATGACCCTGACCCAAGCACTTGAAACATTTGATGTCACTAGATCGGTTAGTGGATATAGGTTCTTCTCTTCTCTTGCCACTTTCTTAAACTATGGCTTTGGTGGGATTCTCTCTTGGTTTTTCCTTTACAAAATTTCCCTCCCTTTTATACTCTGGCTTGGAATAGGAGTTAGAGTAAGAACTTTGACTTGGTCCTTTTCTCAAAACTTGTTGTTCAACCTTTATACAAATCTGAACCAAGTCATGGAAATCCCTATAATGGAGAACTTGTACTCTATCTCTTATTTTGAGACTCAATCCACTCAAAAACCTAGCCACAGTTACACTCTCATCTTCTGGGATTCCTGCCCTCATCATATACATCTAAATTTTTGTCTATATTCTTCAATACTTATATTTTTCTGATTAAGTCTATGGAGTTTTTCCATGAGTTCTCTATGATAGTAGGAAGGCATGTGTCTTATGCTAAGAGCACTTTTGAGATCATTCCAGTAAGCTATGGCTGGATCATGGTGAAGACTCCTATCTCTCACTAGGGTTGTGCACCGATGTAAGGCATGTCCTTGGAAACTAAGGGTTGCTAAGGGAACTTTTCTCTCATCACCCACATGGTAGCATTCAAACTACTGTTCAACCTTCATCTCCCAGTTGAGGAATGTATCAATTGTTAGCACCAAGGTTGCTAAGTGATTTGATGAAGCCAACAATATGATGGAGTCTACATGGATCAAAGCTTGTAAGAGGGTTGCTTCAAGCCATCATGGAGCTTGGTAGGAGTTTTAGTCTAGGACTTAGATTGAGTGTGTGTGAGTGTGGTTTTGGTTCAAAACCATGTTGCATGATTCCTTCACTTGAGAAGAGCTCTAAAGATTCATAATGATTAAAAGAGACTAAAAGTGGTTAAACGATTTTGAAAAAACATTTTGAGATTAAAATCAGTAAACTGTTTTTCAAAATTGAACTTGCTGGATTTTTTCTGTGATTACAGAAAAATAATCGATTGAATGATTAAAGCAATCGATTGAACTTTTGTCTATTACAATTCAGTTTTCTATATAAGGGTGGCACGTGATTTGAAACTTACAAAAACGAAAAACAAATTCTACTCATCAATTTGAGATTTTCCAAGAGAAAAAAGAGCATCCTTATTGTGACAACGAGAATTTACATTGATTTTCAATTTACAAAACATTAAGAACTTGAATCTTGGAGCTCTGTCTTGAGTGCTGGTTTTGCACCAAAGCTAAGTGTTCTACATTGTTCTTCATCCAATTGTAATCTGTTATGTCTAGAAGTACTGTTGTTTTGATATTCATTTGTTATCTCGTGTACTGTGAGTTATGTGGTTGCACATCATGAAGGGTTTATGATTCGCAATTGTAGTTTTGATACCCATTTTACATAGGGTGTGTAAGTGGGTTTGTACAGTAGGTTTCTACATTGTTTTTTTATCTATTGTGGGGTGTTGTAGGTTGTGTGCTGCAGGGTGCAATGTTATCTTGCGGGGTGTAAGGGTGTTTGTATTGTATTGAATTGATCTTGGTGATCTTTTTAGTGGAACTCTTTCCTTGTTGGCAAAGGACTTGACGTAGCCCTTGAGAAACGGTGAACCAATATAAATCTTGGTGTTATTGATCTCTCTTTCTCTCTTCTTGAATGCTTTATTGTTTGTTGTTGCTTGCCCATTTTAATTATTCTTCGCCTCAGTTTATTGCTCATTTTGCTTTTGTTATATTGTTTTCTCTGGAATTGTTTTTATATTTGTTTAGTTGTTTGTATCTGATCTTTATTCTGTTTAAGTGTTTCCATTTAACTGTGATTACTTTATATCTGTTTGTATTTTTGAAAACTAGTTTTCTTGAAATTATTGTTAATTTTGGATTGCTTTATTGCGTGAGTATTTTTTAGTTATCTGATTGTTACTGATCTACTCTGGATTGTGTTTTTTGTTAAATTTACTGTTGATTTGTATGTTCTTGTCTATACTATTTGTGTTTGTAAATCGACTGAATCTTATCTAATATGTTTTCTAGTTCCAGTTTACTGTTTTCGCTTCCGAATTAATTGTGTTATTGTTGTATACTATTCTCTATGTGTATTCTGTTGATTAATTGTGATCTGGAATACATTGACTTTTGCTGAGTACTTCAGAATAACACTTTTGATTGATTCAATTAAAAACTTTCATTCGACACTTTAAATACTTTCCATTTTTGGGAGAGTTTTTGAAAGTTCAATACACCATTCCCCCTCTTGAACTCGGCCTAAACTTTGTTTTCAATTTGCATCAGAGCTAGGACTTGAATCCTAGTCAAGTTTTTCTGATCCATGACTGAGAATAAACTATCTTTTGCTGAAGGTGCATCTATAAATAGACCACCTATGTTTTCTGGGGTAAACTATCAGTTTTGGAAAGTGAGAATGAAAAATTTCATTGAATCTATTGATCGTGGTATTTGGAACACTATAGTAAATGGTCCTTATATTTCTATGTCTGTTGTGAATGGTGTGCCTATTAATAAATCTTACGATGAATTGACTGATGCAGAGAATAAGAAAGTGTAATATGATTGTGTTGTGAAAAATATAATAACCTCTGCCTTGAACCATGATGAATTTTTCAGAGTATCTCAATGCAACTCGACTAAAGAAATATGGGACATACATGAAGTCACACATGAGGGAACCACATATGTAAAAAGAGCCAGAAAGCATGCACTAATCTAGGAGTACGAACTGTTTAGGATGCAACAAGGGGAGACCATTGCTGATGTACAGAAGCAGTTCACTCATATTGTCAACCACTTGATTGGACTGGGAAAGCAGTTTTTTAAAGAGGAACTGAGCATCAAAATCCTAAAGTGCCTGGACAGGAGCTAGCAGCCTAAGGTGACTACAATTTCAGAGACAAGATATCTGACCACACGCACTACTACAACACTCTTTGGCAAGCTAAGGGAGCATGTGTCGGAGATGACTAGGCTGAAGGAAATGGAGACAGTGGAGAAGAAATCCAGAAGCCTAGCACTCAAGACAAAGGCTACAAATGTGGAATTGAGGAAAGCTTTGATGAGTGCAGTGATACTGAAAATCTCAATCTGTTGACAAGGAGATTCTAAAAGTTCATCAAGATGAAAGGCAAAGTGAAGAATCAGCAAACTAAGAAGTATAACAAGAAAACTGATAGTGGTTTTACAAAATTCACCTGTTTTGGTTGTGGTAAATAGGGACACATGAAAGTGGATTGTCCAAGTCTTGTGAACAAAGAAGAAGGCAAAAGAAAAGAAGAGCAGTAAATCTGGAAAGGGCAGAAAAGCATATATTGTTTGGGAAGACAATGATATTTCTTCCAGCAGTTCTTCACATGAATATGTTGAAGCAAACTTGTGTCCTATGGCTGGACAAAATTATGAGGTGATTAGCATGAATTCCAACACTTCATTTAATAGTGAGAATTACAGTTCACTTCTTCAGGTTTTCTTAGAAAACCATGAAGAAGCAAACAAATTGGCCTTATCTAACAACCGATTGAAAGGATTAAACAATTGATTGGAAGGTAGAGTCAAAGACTGGAAGAAGAACTTTTAAATGTGAAAACCGATTTTGATAATCTTGAGATGATTTATAAAGCTTCCAGTGACTTTGATTCTAGCAAGCCAACCAACTGCGAAAATTGTGTTGTTTTACAAAATAAAGTTAACTACTTGATTACTACTACATCTAAACTTTCCATGGGAACTGCTAATCTCAATGCAATTTTGGGATCTCAAAATTGTATTTCTGAAAAGTTGGCATTGGATATCAATGTGGTTTTCAAGGAAAGCTAAAGAAATTCAACAGTTTCTTTAAAGCTAATGAGCAACAATTTTCACCTTTCATGACTTGCTTTTATTGTTTGAGGAAGGGCCATTCTGTTAGGAATTGTAAGATTAGAAAGTTTGATGTACCTAAAGGTACCAATCTGAACCCAAGTTTAACAAGGTACTAATGCCTCAAACTTAATTCGTTTTACAGGTCTGTTTGGCATCCAAGAAGCAGTTGTGGTATCTAGACAGTGGATGTTCCAAACACATAACTGGAGATGTTTCTCAATTGATTAATTTGAAATGGAAACCAGATGTCTTTGTCACCTATGAGTGAATACTTGGTGTTGGTAACATGAGAGGAAATGATGAGGTGATCATAAAAGATGTGCTTTTAGTGGATGGATTAAAGCATAGCCTACGTAGTATAAGTCAACTGTGTGACAAAGGCTACAAAATCACATTTGAGCCAGATTTATGCCTATTGCATATTTAAAAACCAATGAGACTGTGTTAGTAGGTAAACGGGTAAACAATGTATACATGCTCAATGTCTCTTGCATAACCTCTAGCATGAACTGCTTGCTGTCTAGGAATGATGAGACATGGTTGTGGCATAGGCACTTAGCTCATATTCATATGCATCATCTCAATATGCTTGCATCAAAAGAGCTGGTAATTGGCTTGCCTAAGCTCAAGTTTGAAAAGGACAGATTGTGTGAAGCATGTCAAAAGGGCAAACAAACCAAAAGCTCTTTCAAATAGATAAATGTGGTTTCTACATCTAGACGTCTTGAGTTGCTTCACATAGATTTGTTTGGTCCCTCTAGAACTGTGAGCCTAGGAGTTAATTATTATGGTCTTGTAGTAGTTGATGATTATTCTCTTTTTACTTGGATTCTTTTCATTGTCACCAAGGATGAAGCCTATCATGCTTTTAAAAGATTTGCCAAGGTTGTCCAGAATGAAAGAAATTGTTGCATTTTTGTCATTAAGTCAGATCATAGAGGTGAGTTCCAAAATGAAAGATTTAACCATTTTGTGGCAAATTTGGAATCAAGCACAACTTTTCAGCACCAAGGACTCCACAGCAGAATAAAGTGGTGGAGAGGAAGAACAGATCATTAGAGGAACTAGCAATGACACAACTTAATGAAATGGAATTGCCAAAGTACTTCTGGGTTGATGCAGTGAGTACAACTTGCTATGTTCTCAATAGAGTGCTCATTTGACCAATCCTTAAGAAGACCCCCTATGAATTGTTTAATGGTACAAAGTCCAATATCTCTCATTTGAAGGTTTTTTGGATGTTAATGTTTTATATTAAACAATGGTAAGGATAACTTGGGCAAATTTGATTCAAAAGCTTATGAGGGTATATTCCTTGGGTATTCATTGCAAGGTCATGCATATAGAGCATATAATAGAAGAACCATGCTAGTTGAGGAATCCATGCATATTGCATTTGATGAAAATAACCAGAACATGCATGAAAGTACTAAGACAGGTGCAGATGATGAGATTCCAACTGGACAACAAGTTGATACAAAACTTCAAAATAAACCGGAGAAAGTTACTCAACTGCAGGAAAATCAATCAATTGAACTAGAAAGTCAACTGGTTAAATCTGGAGCTAGTCCAAAGATAATCAATTCTGAACTACCTAGGGAGTGGAGAGTGCCTAGAAATCTTTCTTTGGACAATGTCATTGGTCAAGTGGAGAAGGGAGTATCAACTAGAAGATCAATGAATCATTTTTGTGAGCACATGGTTTTTGTATCAAGAGTGGAACCCAAAACAGTGACTGAGGAGGCACTAGAGGACAACAATTGGATAAATGCAATGCATGAGGAGCTGAATCAATTTGCTAGAAATGAAATATGGACTTTTGTTCCTAGATCAAAGAAGATGAATGTGATTGGAACCAAGTGGGTTTTCAAGAACAAGCTGGATGAACAAGGTGTCATTGTGAGGAATAAAGCTCGGCTGGTTGCAAAGGGTTACAACCAAGAAGAGGGAATAGACTTTGGAGAAACTTATGCACCTATGGCTAGATTGGAGGCAGTGAGGATACTATTGGCATATACTTGCATGAATAGATTCAAATTACACCAAATGGATGTCAAGAGTTCCTTTCTTAATGGATACATTGATGAAGAGGTTTATGTGAGTCAACCATCTGGATTTGAGGATCATAAATACCCAGATCATGTTTTCAAGCTCAAGAAAGCCTTGTATGGTTTAAAGCAAGCACCTCGGCAGTGGTATGAGAGGTTGAGTAATTTCTTGCTTTCTCAAGGCTATGAGAGAGGAAAAACAGATAAGACTTTATTCATTAAGAAAGCATGCAATGATATTATCCTTGTACAAGTTTATGTTGATGACATCATATTTTGATCTACTAATGAAAATTTGGTTGAGCAGTTTGTGATAACTATGTAGGGTGAGTTCGAAATGTCCATGATGGGTGAGCTCAACTACTTCCTAGGATTGCAAATCATACAATTCAAGCATAGAACTTTTCTTTGTCAAGCCAAGTACTGCAGAGAATACTGCAAGGAGGCTGCTACACCTATTGCTACTGGATGCTATTTGGATGTTGATGATAAAGGAGCTAATGTTATCTAACAAAATACAGAGTGCTTATAGGATTACTTCTTTATCTTACTACTAACAGACCGGATGTCATGTTTAACGTGTGTTTATGTGTAAGATACCAAGCCAATCCTAAAGAGTCACATTACATGGCAGCAAAATGAATCCTAAAATATCTTAAAGGAATTGCAGATGTTGGCCCGTGGTATCCTTGTGAAGTGTCCTTGAACTTAATTGATTACTTTGACTAAGATTTTACAGGATGCAACCTTGATAGAAAGAGCACCAGTGGGACATGCCACCTACTTGGGTCCAGTTTAATATCATGGCATAGTAAAAGACAAGTGTCTGTGGGTTTATCAACAACAGAAGCAGAATACGTAGTTGTTGGGAGTTGTTGTGTTCAAAGCCTCTGGATTAAGCAACAACTAAGTGACTTAGGTATAATTCTTTCTAAAATACCATTACTCTGTGACAATACCAGTGCAATAAACCTAACAAAGAACCCAGTGCAACATTCCAGAACAAAACACATTGAAATACGCCACCACTTCGTAAGAGATCATATGAATAATGGTGACTGCATAATTCAATTTGTTGCGTCTGAGAAATAATTGTCTGACTTATTTACTAAGCCCCTTAATAAAGAAAGATTTAATTTTCTCATAAATGAGTTGGGCATAATTGATTTTAAATGTGTTAATTAAATCAGCTCATGCACTTTTGGTCTTTAGTTTAGTTTATGCAAAACTGGTATGATTAATTGAGTCAACAAATTCAATTAACTAATGTTTGACTGCTTTATACTATAGCTGAATAAAAATTTGACTATGATTAATTTTTGTTCAATGTATTGACTTGTGCGAGGCTGAATAATGGTTCTTAATCAATTTTGTACATTTAATTGATCTGTGTGAGACTGAAATATTGGGAAGGCAATGACTCTACAGTAGATTGTTTGGTCAAAGAAGAAGATATAAATGAGCTGAGATGTTCAATGCATTAAGATGGCATGTAAGGAGCGATAACATACATAGTGCCACTTGTCATCAACTTATCGGAGGTCAACAAGTCAAAATCTGCAAGAATCTTTAAAGCTAAGTCACTTCTGTTTCAGCTTTTTATTTACAGAATCCCAACAAACTTAAAAGCAATTTTTGTGTTGTTAATCAATGTTTTTGCATGTGCTTGGATTCTTTTGTCTTTACTTCTCTTTATATACTGCATCAACATGCATTCAAACTCACACCAAAGCACTGCATACTTAAATACATTGCCACTCTCGGTCCAAACATTTATCCACTTCAGAAATCCATCAAACACTTCCTAACATGGCCTCCTCATCCAACCCAAAGAAAAGAACCAATAAGGTTGTTGTTAAAAGAGTTGAAACAGTAGATAACAATGAGTTTGGATACCTTGAGAGATGGTTCTCAAGGAATCAAGAAAGCATTGAGGGGTATTATCGTGAGTTTAGTAGAAAGGCGATTATCAGTCCAAAATTCATAAGGATGGAATGGCTGAAGGAGAAAAAGCTAGATGAAATGAGAGACTTGCTAAAACATTAGAAGCTTGAGAGGTTTCTCAAATTGTCTGGGAATGCCAACCCAGATTTAGTTAAAGCATTTATCACCAACATGTGGTACGATGATGATACTATTTACTCCCAAGTCAAAGGAGTAGACATGGCCAAAAACGATGAAGTTTGGCTGGCTGTAGCGGGTTTGAGAAATGCGGATATAATAGTTGGCAGAGGCAACACCATTGAACTTGAAGATTTCATCAAAGTTAAGTTTTACAATACATGCCTGAGAAACCCAAATATTACAACGAGGAGTTATTCTGTTGGAGGTCTTGCCTTGACTCCACGTATTCTTGCATTCATTGTAATCTGGTTGCTAACCCCTAGAGATTTTAATCATGTTGTGTTGATGGAGGAGGATTTGATTTTGATGTATTACTTTATGAGCAAGATCAAAGTGAACTAGATAAATGTTATCAAGGAGCACATTTTTAAGATCAAGAAGAAGCCTGAGTACTGCATACCCTATGTGGTCGTTATTTCTAACTTCATTGAGTATTTTGAAATAGATGTTGAAGGAGAAGTAGTGGAAGCAGTGAAAGCTCAGAACAAAATTATTGTGGCAACCTTGCACAAGATCAGCCTGAAGAAAGTGAATGATGATCACTAGGTTTGTAAAGCTGATGGAGGAGGAGCTAATCTGCAGCAATTTCAAGAAGATGATGGAGCAGGAACGAGTACTCCTGTTGTTGATGCTACTACTGGAGGTAGATTTGATCATGTACAATTTGCATATATGTCTAGCAATCGTCCAGTAGAAGGAGAAGGTTCATTCACAAGATTTGGACAAGTGATGATAAGTCAACTGCACACTATAGAGAATGATCATATGAGCCACCACAAATTTTGTGAGACACACTTTTAGAACATAGAGGACCTTGTTGAAGATGTTCAATACAAGATTCGTCAAATGTTCTATGGACCCGAAGAGTAGACTATTTTCATGCGTATCATAGTTGGTCCCTTATCTTCCATTTGAGGAATTCAATGGGGGAGAAGTATGCGTGTTGTTGTGTTGCATTAGGATGTTAGAGTGTGCTTCTCTATGTTGTTATGTGTTGTCTTTCTGCTTTTGTTATTTGTTTTCTGCTGCTATTGTATTACTACTGGTTTATCCAGCTCTACTGATCTCTAGTTTTAGTTGTTGTTGGTTTGATCTTAAACATGTAGTTTGGCTTGTATTCCCGAATCACTTGTAATCGTGGTTTGAATATCAATGAAATGAAAAATATGTGTTTTGCTTATGTTCTAATATAGTGTTTCTTATGCTTTGAAGGAGTATCAAAGTATAGGGGAGCAATCACATGGTTCTGATTTGAGTTGATTTAAACTGGTTTGGAAAATTGCAAAAAAACATTCAGTTGTTTTTCGAGTTCAATCAACTTATTTTTCTTTGACCCTACTGTGCTTACAGTTTTTGTTAATCAACTATTTTTAGATTTCAATTAGTGTAGAAATCTACTAATGCAGTTTATGCAGGTCAGGTTTAGTGCAACTCAACACACACTTGATTGCCTTCATCAAATTGGGGGAGATTGTTAGCACCGAGGCTTGTTAAGTGATTTGATGAAGTCAACATGGACCAAAGCTTGCAAAGTGGATTGCTTGAAGCCATAATGGAGCTTGAAGGAAGTTTGGTCTACAACTTAGGTTGGGTGTGTGTAAGTGTGGTTTTGGTTCAAAACCATAAGTTGCATGATATTTCACTTTCGAAGAGCTCATAAGATTCACTTTGTGTTTATAATTAATTGAAAGAGATCTAAATGAGGTTAATAGTTTTTGAAAAACATATTTTGAGAGTAAAATCAGTTAACTATTTTACGAAAATCAATTTACTTTTTTCTAAGTTATGGAAAAATCAATCGATTGAGTTTTTTTACAGATTTAGAAACCAATTTTCTTATATAAGGGGTATGCGCGTTTTCTATAGTACCTAAGACATTTGATTGATCAATTGTAATTTTCTAAGAGAGAAAAACTTGCACAAACTGTAAGAACACATTCTACTTGATTTTCAAACAAGAAAACCTCAAAAACTTGAATCTTAGAGCTTTTCCTTGAGTGGGTTTTCTGCAATTCTTGGTTCTGTACTAGAGCTAAGTCTTCTACACTGTATTTTCATCCATTTGTAATCTATTTTGTGTAGAAGTACTTGATTTCGTTCTGATTTGATATTTCTTGTATTATGAGTGGTTTGGTTACAAATTACATAGGGTTTGTGATTTGTAATTGTACATTTGTTACCCATATTGCATAGGGTTTGTAAATTGTGTTATGCAATAGGGATCTGCATTGTTTTACAGCTATTGTGGGGATGCAGTAAGTTGTGTGTTGTAGGGTGCAGTGTTGACTTGCAGGGAGCAAGGGTATTTGTGTTGTATTGAACTGATCTTGGTGATCTTTTTAGTAGAACTCTTTGCTAGTTGGCAAAGGACTGGACGTAGTCCTTGAGGAAGGGTGAACCACTATAAATCTTGGTGTTATTGTTCTCGCTTTCTCTCTTCTTGAACACTTTTTCATATTTGTTGTTGCTCGTTCAATTAATTGTTCATTGCTCTCACTTGGTTGTTCATTCTGCTGGTGTTATTTTTGTGTTCTCTAGAATTGTTTTATATATCTATTCAATTGACTATATCTATTCTTGATTCTGATTAACTATTTTCAGTTAACTATACTTGTTGTATAATTGATTGTATTTCTAGAAACTAATTTTTTTCTTGAATATTATTAGTTTTGTTTCATTTATTAAATTTAGTTTACTGTGTTGTGTAAGTAACTTTCAGTTAACTATTACTTCTGTTAATCTGATTATTTCTGGGCAGTATTGTATTGTATTTCTATTCAACTGATTGCTTCTGCATTTGGATCTGGTGTTTTTGGTTATTGTTGATCTGTGCACTATAATCATTATATTGATTGTGTTTCTTAGTTAATTGTTTCTAGACTGATATAGTTTTACACTTTGATTTCTATTACTTACTTTTGTGTTTTAGTAAACTGTTCCTTGCTATTTTTCTGTTATGTGTTCTATTTCAGTTGATTGTTCTTGATATGGAATTTATTGATTTTTTTATTGTGCACTTCAGAATCACATTTTTTATTGTTTCAATAAAGAACTTTCATTCTTACTTGAAATACTTTCCTTTTTTGCAAAAATTATTGAAAGTTCAATTCACGCCCCCTCTTGAACTCGACCTAAACTTGTTTTCACCTTCTTCTTTAAGGTCTTCATTTCCTCCGCCATAATGGCAAATTGTATATCAGTGTTTATTTTCAAAATACGAAGTTCATCCAAAAATTTTCTCAAATCTGATGTATTTTCACTAGACTCATTGCCACTATGGTGGTAAGAATGTCGAGACATCTTAAATTTTGTGCAGTAGTGTTCTCAAGGTAAGACAAACAACTCTAGCACACCAAGGGGTCTCCCAGGAAAGTGAGGTACGTCACTAGAACAACTTAAGTACCAAGACTTTCCTTGCCAGAGCTTGACCCAATGTACCTTCCCAGTCGTTCATACAATGAATTCAATAAGTCACAAACGAAGGGGACTCAATTAAACAATTAAAACTAGTCAAATTGATCAACCAAAGGAATAAAAATATGTAAAGAAAGTAAACAAGGCTTGAGAAAGTAAATCTAGTCGAATCCTAAGGTGAAGTTCTTTGGCACTAAGGACCTTAGACACACTTCACTGTTTAAGTGTTTGAACGATTCCAGTAATGAAAAAGAGTTTTGCAATTACAACTCAATTGAATACAATGAAAGTTTGCTAAAAAATTAAAGATCCCTGAACTATGCACTCCAAGTGTTTGTAGAAATTACTCTCCAAGTGTTTCACTTCTTTTTGGATCACTTTTTGGTCAATGCAATTTTTTTCAGCCACAAGACCGCATCTCCAATTGTCATTCATCCTCCAATATTGCTTTGAGATTCAACTCTTAATGTGTTGAGCTCTAACTCAACTCAAGTACTTCATTAAGGTACTAGTTCACCATGAAGTCACAAATATAAAGCAATAAAAGGATAATTTTAATAACACAACTCAAGAGAATTTCTATTGAAAAACTCAAATGAATGTAATTTGAAATGACAATCAAGAAAATTAAAGCTTAAAAAACGGAAGTACAACACTCAAAAGATGATCTACATTAGATGAAAGACAGAACATAAGACTATATTCTTCAGTTCTGGCAACGGTGAGTGTATTATTTATTGTGATCACTACAACGCGTCTTGCTCATGAAAATTTAACCAACTATTCCCAACATCTTAAGGTACATGCATGAAAAATTTTAGGTCCAACTGAGCACTGAGTTGCTCTAAAGAACAACAAGGGTTTTTACGCACAATACATCAGTTTTCCAGTCAAGGTGTTAAGGTTCTGGCAGCGTCAGTTCCAAAATTTATCACGTCCAATCCTAAATGAATTAATTCGCCAAAATTTAATCACACACTCCCAACATGTCAAGCTAACGTCATGCAAAATATGAGGTCCATACAGTCATGGAATTGTTCCCAATAAATCAAACACAGAGGTGAAATTGCACTTTCATCCATTTTTGAACAACAGTTAGCATTCGGCTTTTACACATTTATCATGTTTTTTTACATAATTTGAATGCGCCTTTTTCACAATATCTTTACAACATCTCAATGTAGCCTCATACAAAATTTCATGCGAAAATACTTAATATGCCGTTCCGAATAAATTTCTCAAATTTCAGTGAACCTTTATCAAACACTGCAGTTTTGTAAAAGGAAATCTATGGAACCCAATGGAATTAGAAAAAACTTCAAGACATATGGAAGTAGTATAGACTCTAGGAAACTCACTAATGGTGAATTAAAGAACTCAACAATGAAAAGAAAAACGCACTTAAAGCACAACACCTTTCATCAAACACCTTGTGAATAACATTTTCTTTCACACACATTTCAGCAAACACTTAATCTACACGTTTCAACCTAAGGAGTTTATGACATTTTAGGAATACACATGACTTTGACACATACTATGGATCATAAAATTGAAAACTAAGACTCAACACAACAATTTTAATTGATTAAAATCAAACAAAACTCAAGAAATCTCAAGAACACCGATACACATGCGTTTTGGACAGTTCAAGAAGATTGATGATTTTGAACTATTTAAACTCAATTAAACTACTTTCAATCGGTTGAAAACTTTCATAACATGTAAAAGTTGATTGAAAAAATATGGAAAGTGGAAACAAATCAAGAAGGAATCAAGAACTTATCTTTTTAAGAACCTATGCTCTTGATACCAAATGATAGAGGAGTTCCTACGTCTTTTAAGCTTCTTGTGCAAGCTACACTTGACGTAGTGTAAGAAGAGGCTTTTGCACCATTCAAAGCAAAGATAGAATTCCTCCAAGTATGCGAAAGCAATTGGAAATGGAAGAAGCACTGCGGAAGTGGAGAAGTGTGGGAGAAGCTACGGTGGAGGCTTCTTATGATGGTGAACTAGGTGATGCAAGTCTTGACGGGGTTAAGCCAACCTTCATGAGAGAGTCTCTAGCTTCTTGGAGAAGAAACTCAATAGGAAACTTGATCAATGAGCAGAAAATTTAGCAGCATTTCATTAGGCAAATCAAGCTTAGAATACATAGAGCTTAGGCATCTATTTATAGAGTTCAAGTGGCTTCTCATGCAAGCTCCTCATAAGTAGCGTGTAAGCTAAGCTAAGGAGAAACCCTAGCTTGCATCACATGCTAGGGTTAGGGTAAACTAGCGTGTGAAGTAAGCTTCCACGAAACCTTAGCGCCTATATCCTTCCTTCAATGAGAATGCGCTACATGGCATGTCTTCTAGGCACTACTAAACCCTAACCTAAGTGCATTTACAAACCCTAAGACACCTAGGGTTTATTTACAAGAAGCAAATTTCCTATACTAATTTGTACAATTTATCAAAGGATCCTCAAAGCTCATAATAGTCAGCATTTTGACATGTGCAGGTGTCTCTAACTCTTCATTAACATCAAGGTGTCTAATCATAGCTCTTGTAACTGAACCTTTTCTGGGCCTTCTTTAATCATAAACCATTTGAAAAAAATTTCATGCATTCATATATTCATTTTCCTAAAATAAATTTTAATGTAATTATGCATTTTCTCATAACGAATTTTCATGCATTCATATACCCATTTTTCTCAAAAAGTAAGTTTTCATGCAGTTATGCATTTTCTCAAAATAAAATTTCATGCACTTATGAATTTTGTCTAAATAAAATTTAATGCACTTATGCATCTTTTCAAAATGAATTTTTAGGCATTCACATATGCATTTTCTCAAAAAAAAAAAATTGAAAATTTGACATATCTTTTTGAAACATTTGTACATATATTAAAAATCATACATAATTATTTGAAAAAATATTTGTTCATTCAAAATTATTGAAAAAATTTTCTCGCAAAAAATTCTCGCACTCTTACTTGAAAATTGGTGCATATCTTATTGAAAATTATCTTTTGGGTCTGTGATCCCCTGAAGAAGCAAGGTCACAACTATCCATCTTTTTGGCGTTTGATTCCCTGCAGTAGCAAAGTATTCGCTGACCATCTATCTTTCTAGTGCTTGATCCCCTACAGAAGCAAGGTCTTGGCCATCTTTTGGGTTGGTGAACCCCTGTAGAAGCAAGGTCAGAACCATCCATCTACCTTTTTGGCGCTTGATCCCCTGCAGAAGCAAGGTCTTAGCCATCTTTTGGGTCTGTGATCCTCTATAGAAGCAAGGTCACGATGGTCAAAGGGATTGCGTCTCAACCTCTATGTCGTCGTTTACAAGTGCGACATCTCTCTGGAGGTTTGCCTCTACGACACGTTTCCTCTCTGTTCCCTACTCAGAATCCTCGTAAGCGACAACATGCGACTCATTGGCAACTAAAATGACAGCGAACTCTCGTTACTTAGATTCTCGTCACCGGTGAACTTCTCCAAGATCTCTGCCTCACAAGCAAGGTCATTTCTATTATCACCGTCATGCCTCACCTCTCCAACGCTATAAAGAATCACACCACTTCACATGGGAACCGTCACCCCCCGAGTTATCACCGCGCCGTCACCTTCTTTGGCTCGCTATAAGTCGTCGCCTATGGCTGCTAAGTCATCGTTCATGGCTACTTTGTCATTGCTGCCATTTTTTCTGCTTTCCCATGTAAGCCTAACATATCTAGGGTAAAGTGGAAGCAACGTGGCAACATCATAGTGATGGGCTCAATGTTGTTGGAAAAATGAAAAGGAAATAAAACGTTGAGTTTGAGGAAGGTGCAGCGTTGGAGAATGATGGGCCTGACCCAATTTTGCATGTTGAAGGAAGGAATGGAGTGAGGGTGCAGCGTGAAAAGCATTGGAAACGTGAACGGGGGTGGAAGATTAGGTGATTGGGTTTGGGCCCGAAACGAAAATCAAAAGAGAGAAGTGAATGGGTTGCAAAGTTTGGCTCAACCCAATGTAGAAAAGGATGGAAAATAAAAAAAAGGGGAAGTTGGGCTCGACCCACTAAAAAACTGAGCTAATTTGTGTGCTCATTCTTTTAGGCCATATTTATTTATTTTTTATATCATAATATTTGTTTGCGTCTAATTTGTTCTTTTAATACATTAATAAATAATGTTTTATTTCAAATAAATTTGTAAATAAAATTATAATAAAAAAATCAAATTTCCGAGAAAAGATAAAAATATAAAACATTTCTAAAAATAATAACAATATAAATTCTTCAAAATTAGAACTACGTGATCTCTGATTTTCCTTTAGAATGGAAATACATAGGAGCAACGTAAATCCTTGTCGGGCTCAAAAAAATTAAAAAAATATATTTGCTTTGCTTATTTTTACTTATTATGTTTCTTTTATTTGCAGTTTTGTTTATTTATTTTTATTTTATTTGCCTCTTTGTTTATTTTTACTTATTATTTTAATTTTATTTGCATCTTTGTTTTTTTTTATTTATTTGTATTTTTTTTGTGTTCTTTTATTTGCATTTTTGTTTATTTTTATTTATTATTGTTTACATCTTCTATTTGTTTGTAATTATATTTTTCTTGTTATTATTTTGGGAAAAATAACATTTTGTAAAACCAAACTAATTTTTCTTATTTGATTAAAGGTTCTGTCTTAGGACAGGCGTTGTGCGGGTGCTAATACCTTCCCCACGCATAACTGACTCCCGAATCCTGAATTTGGTTTATAGAGTATTTTTTATTTTTGGTTTTTCTATAGTTTTCCAATGATAAACTATAGTGGCAACTCTAATGTCAATTTAATTTTTTTTAAGTTAATTTTTTATCGCCATCTTCGCAATCCCGGTTGCGACAATATTCATCTACTTGATGTTTTTTAAGAAGTTTCTTAACCTTTGTAACATCCTGAAATTTGTTGTATCAATAAATATAATAAATATGACATTTTGAAAATTACATTATCTTTAAATATTATACTTATTAGGTTGACCAATTAATTACGATACAAGTATGATATGTAATAATAATATTTTGTAGGATTATATCTTGGTAAATAGTGGTATTAATAAATAATAATAAGAATAAATATTATACTTAAAAAACATATTGTATATATATTTATGAGAATATTTTTATATGGTATAAATATTATAAAAAAAAAATACTATTTTGGTCTAATATATATTATCTAATTTAATTATACTTAAGAGAAACTTTCAAACCCCAATGAAAATTTAATATAAAACTCAACTTTTAATACAATACCAATATATATATATATATATATATATATATATATAACAAGTAGTATTGTAAATTATTAACATTGATTATCTTATAGTCTTTTAAAATCTACCTTTTTTTATTGACTGAAATTTGTTTAATATGTATCTATTCTTAACAACCAATTTGCATTCAAGATAGACAAAAGTTCCTAGCAACGCAACACATATATATTAAATGTTCATGAGTGTTGTACACCTATTATATAAAACTGTCACTTTAACAATAACTATACATTATACTCATTATAATATTATATATATATATATATATATATATATATATATATATATATATATATATATATATATATATATAATTGAGTGTTATACATCAATTACTGTGGTATAATATATCTACATATAATATACTATATACAAAGTTGTTATTTCAAAAATAAAATAATAGAAATAATTGTTTATTCAAAATAATAATTGTTAAAAATAATATACATATAAAATATTTATTTTTCATGACAAATTATAACGAAGGAATCTTATTGAAAAACAATTATGTAAGTAAATAAGTTTCAATCGATAAATATCTATCAACATTTAATGTTATAGATATAATCAACTTCATATCTCATTATTTTCTATTTTCTATTGTCACATAAATTTTTATCTTACCACTTACATTATACTAAATTCTTAGAATTCAATTATAGAATTGAAATTAAACCATAGGTAATGATTACCGACACCTTATAAACAGAGAATGTGAGATAATACAAAACACACCAAAATCAAAAGACAAAATACTTAAGAAAAACCTTGAGAGAAAGAAAGAAAGAAGATTTTGCTCCAAACTTTTAAGGTAAGGGAAATGACATATATGTTCATTGTAGCTATTTTTGTATTTTAGTGAGGTATCCCTAAGCCTTACAATTTAAATTATTTTATTGGTTTTCTAAATTTGAATTTTACTAATTTTACTCCATGATTTTGATAAACTGGTTTTTAATTGAATTTCGAATTATATTGCAGCTATATGTATTTAATTCCATTTTGTGGATGAATCTCATGATCATGATGTATCTTATGATAATACTTGCAAGTGGAGGATTTAATCTTTGAGGATTGAAATGGATAGAAGATATTATTTTGGTGGTCTGAGATGGTGTTGATATTTTCCATTTATCTTAACTATTTACTACGAATGATATTTTTGATAATATTTTAATGTACAATATATCTTTATCAAATTCTCCTAAAAACAAAAAAAAAATATATTTTATTTACTAGTAGAATTAAATATTATATATGTTTTGAAAATTTTCTTCTGAGAACTTATTTTATATTTTTGTTTTAATACTATTTTTATATGTGTATATCTCATTTTCCCATTTTTTTTAACATTTATAAATTAATCATCAAAGATGTCCTATGGAAGTTCCAAATACTCCCCTCCAAAATACCCACATTATCCTCAAGGTGAAATTCTGGAAACTGTTCTTGCATAGTTGTCAGATCCTCCCAGGTAGCAGCTTCGATTCCACCCTTCTCCCACTAAATTAAGGCTTGTTTTAGTGTCTCCTTGTCTCTATGAATTGTTCTGATCTGTAGTACTTTCTTAGGAATTAATCCTTCTCCTAGTCCCTAGAATTCCGGAGGAATTGTAGCCTCTGCTCGTTCGTTCCCAATCACCCTTTTTAATTGAGAAACATGAAATAATGGGTGTATGGGAGCTCTTTCAGGTAATTACAGTTTATAAGCCACTGAACAAACCTAAGCCAACATCAGAAAAGGTCCGTAATATCTAGCCGACAGTTTTGGATGCAACCTAGTTAGCATGGATTGCTGCTTATGAGGTCTAGTCTATAAATACACTTCATCCCCTACTTTGACATTTGGTCTTATGCCCGTAGTAAGAGAAATTTAAGTTGTCTCAAGGCTTCATCACCATTCATCAGATCTTGAGCTACCGCTTCAACTGCAGTCTCCCTTGGTATGTATCTGGTTATGGATGGTGGCGATCTCTGAAAAGTAGTTTAGGATGACTTCAAAGAGGGGGGTGAATTGAACTTTCAAAAATTTTCGGAAAAGATGAAAAGTAGTTAAGTGTATAATGAAAGCTCTTTATTAAAACAATCAAAAGTTATGAGATTGAAGTTCACATCAAAAAATTAATTGATTGAAAGTCAAAAACAATCAATTGAAAAATGCGCATAGAATAGTAATAACAAAAAACAATTTATTGAAACGCATACGCAATTAATTGAAAGAAGAAAGCAATGCAGTACTGTCCATAACCAACCAGTTGAATACTAGAAACAATTGATTGAAAAACACTCACAATTCAAAATCACACAAATTCAATTAATTGAATCCAGGAAACAATTAATTGAACAAAAACTTAATCAATTTCAAAGAGCAACTCCAAATAGTAAAAGAACCAAACTGGGAATGTAATTTTTCAAGTTTTTTGAAAAAAAACATATTCCATTAATTGAGACCAAAACTCAATAAATTGAAATTCCTTAAAGAAGATAGAGTTCCAGAATTTCAATCAATTGATCAACAAAAATAATTAGTTGAAAACAACAAACTGCAATTAATTTCAAGATGCAATCAATTAAATAGGAGAATCGACCAATTGCAAAAAACACAAAACTATAGCAGCAGGAAAAACAATTCATTGAAGCCGAAATCATTTAATTGATGAAACCCGAAATCAATTAATTGAAAATTTGACAGATTTCATAGAATGTAGCAGTTATGTTTCGCGATTCAAGATAGGGATAAAGCGAGACCAAGAACACCAACATTTATACTGGTTCACCCTTCCTCAAGGGCTACATCCAGTCTCTTTGCCAACAAGCAAAAAAAATCACTCAAAGATCACCAAGATCAAACCAATTCAAGTCAATTACCCTTGCACCAAGCAAGAACCCACTGCACACTCCAGAACACAATAGTTGCACCCTACAAAAGTTACAGAACCCTACTGCACAATTACAAACTACACACCCTACGAATTTGTAACCAAACCACACAATTACAAACCACAAATGCTATGCAATTTGTAATCAAACCACTCAAAATACAATATGAATAAAACCATAATTTCTTCTGCACAGAAACAGAGTAATAACAATGATTAAAACCATTGCAAAAGACTTAGCTTTGGTGCAGAACCAAGGGTGCACAAAAATTCACAAAGAGAAGCTCCAAGATTCAAGTTCTTGAGGTTTTTCTTGATGTAAAACAATGTCTCAAGTTGTTTCAAAATATTAGTACGCTTTTTCTCACTGTGTAATTCACAAATGATCAATTTCAAACTTAGTAAAACGTGTGCTTTGTCTTATATAAATACTCTGTTTTAAAACTGTTAAAATAGCCAAAAATCAATCAATTGATTTTTGGATTCAATCGATTGATTTTTCTGAAAAACAGAAAAATCAATAAGATGATTTCTGAAAACAGTTAATTGATTTTCCTCTCAAAATGGGTTTTCGAAAAAGACTAATTTGTCACTTAGTTCCTTTCAATTATTTATTACACAAAGTGAATTCTTGGATCTCTTTTTAGGTGAAATTCATGCAACTCATGGTTTTGAACCCAAAACCACACTCACACACACACAACCTAAGTTCTAGACCGAAACCCATGAGAACTCCCATCAAGGTCCCTGATGGCTTCATCAAACCACTTGGCAAGCTTTGATCCAAGATGACTTCATCAAATCACTTAGCAACCCATGATATTAACAATCTCCCCCAATTTGATGAAGGCAATCAAGTGTGTGTTGAGTTGCACCAACCAAACCTGCACAAATTGCATTAGTAGATATTTCCTCTAATTGGAATCTAAAAACAGCTAATTGAAATTCTATAAGTACAACATGTTCAGAAAAATAACTCGATTGAACTGAAAAAACAGTTAATTGTTTTTTTGCAGTTCTTCAAACCAGTTCAAACTAGTGACTTGTCATTGCTCTGCCATACTTACATACTCCTTCAAAGCCTAAAACCAGTCTTCAACACAAGCAAATGAAGTCTATTTCATTCAAATTTGATCATTAAGGATCACATAGACTTGTTACAAACCAAACATACTCAAACCAACATTACACAAACTAAAATAAGCTGGATAAACAAACAGCTACAAGCAACAGAAATCAAAACAAAATACAATTATACAGAATGCAGCAGTAGAACAAACCTAGACAACTGAACAACAAACACGCAGAACCTAATACAACAGCAGGACAAATACACACACGAAACACACACACACACACTACTTCTCCCCCATTGGATTTATAAAATTGGATTGAAGAGCCTTATGACCATGCATGATTAAGCCTATTCTATTCGAAATCAGTTACCGAACGTGTGACCGAATTAGTGACCGAATCAGTGACCAAAATCAGTGACCGAATCTATGACTGAATCTGTAACCGAATCAATGATCGAATTTGTGACCGAATTTTTTGTTCACTGTTTCGATCATTCGTAGTGACCGAATTTTTTCGGTCACTGAATTTTTCAGTCACTAATTTCGGTCACTATTCAATAATTTTCTAGTAGTGACTTTAATGTGTCCCTATTTACCACAACCAAAACATGTGAATTTAGCATAACCATTATCGGATTTTTTGTTATACCTCTTTCTTTATTGGTTCCTCACTTTTTCTTTCATCATAATGAATTTCTGAAATCTCCTTGTCAGCAGGTTCAGATTCTCAGTATCACTGCATTCATCAAAGCTTCCCTCACTGGAGTCTACATCTCTAGCGTTTGTCTTGAGAGCTAGGCTTCTGGTCTTTCCCTCCACAATTTCCATTTCCTTCAGCCTAGTCATCTCCAACTCGTGCTCCCTCAGCTTGCCAAAGAGTGTTGCAGTAGTGAGTGTAGTCAAATCTCTAGTCTCTAATATAATTGTCACTTTGGGCTGCCAACTTCTATTGAGGCACTTTAAGATCTTAATGTTTAGTTCCTCCTTGTCAAATTACTTGCCAAGTCCAATCAAATGGTTGACAATGCGAGTGAACCTTTTCTGTACATCATCAATGGTCTCTCCTTGCTGCATCCTAAACAATTCATCCTCTTGGATCAATGCATGCTTTCTGGCTCTTTTCACATCAATGGTTCCCTCGTGTGTGACTTCAAGTATGTCCCATATTTCTTTAGCCAAATTGCATTGTGAAAAACTCATCAATGGTTCGAAGCAGAGGTTATTATATTTTTCGCAACATAGTCATATTGCACTTTCTTATTTTCAGCATCAATCAACTCATCATAAGATTTCTCAACATGCACACCATTCACAACAGTCATAGGAACATATGGACCATTCACAATAAAATAAAATTAAACTTCACCAAACAACCACACAAAAAGAAGGGTAAGCTAGAGAGTTAAAAAATAAAGTATTTTTCATAAATTATATTTCTATCTCAACCAAATAACAACAAATCAAGCTTTCATAATTAATCTCATACATCACATTATCATTAACACATCACACTTTTGTGACACGGTCAAAATTAAATTTCTAGAGTTTAAAAAAAAAATATTTTTCACAAATTAAATTTCTATCTCTACCAAACAATAACAAATCAAACTTTCATAATTCATCTCGTACATCACATTATCATTAACACATCACACTATTGTGACACGGTCAATCCATATGATCTGGTCTAATCGATTCTTTTTCACACCATAGTTCAGTCATGTTAACCTGTCAATCCATATGATCCGGTCTGGCCAGTTCTTTTTCACACCATAACGTAGTCATATACACATTTCAATCCATATGATCTGGTCTAACCGGTTCTTTTTAACACCTTAGTGCATTTATATAAACTTAATCCATATGATCCGGTCTATCCAATTCTTTTTCACACTGTAGCACAGTCATATTAGTCCTTTAACCCACACGATCTGGTTTGACCGGTTCCTTTTCACACCGTAACGCAGTCATGTGAATCATTTAACCCACATGATCTAGTTTGACCAGTTCTTTTTTCACAGTGTAGCGCAGTCATGTGAATCTATCAATCCGTTTGATCTAGTACAATTGGTTCTTTTTCACACCGGGGCGCAGTCATACGAACCTCCTTCGACTCTCACCACCTAGTCATCTTCGTCTATGATTCCAATGACTGGTAGGGTCAGGATATGAACATCTTTCAACTCTCACAACCTAGTCATCTTGATTTATGATACTAGTGACTAGTAGAATCAGGATACGATCTCAACACGGGTATGTCTCGATCACACACCACATCATTCACAAACATTAATACTACATCATAATATACATAAACACTCATTCAATTTCATTCACAATCCATCCAATTCATATTTAATAAAACAAATAATTACAATATATATATATATATATATATATATATATATATGCATTTAGCATCTCTTACCCAAATTCACAAAAAAATGTCACACATCATACATAATATTCACTATTTCAAAATAAATTAACATTTATAAAAACATACTATTAGCTTTTCTTACCTTTGTAGAATGGAGATACTCAAAAGAGTTCCAAAAACCTTAAATCACAGGCAACCTAACTATATTTAAGAATTTGATCAAGCACTCTTGCTCTACTCAATGCTAGGAATCTAGGAGTGATCTCTGATCGTCAGTTTGATAAAGAAGGAAGGTGGAATTCTAGAGAGAAGGCAAAGAAAAGGAGAATAACAACTTTTTAGAGAGAGAGAGAAAGAGTTGGTGATTGTTATAGAAATAAAAACTAAATAACTAATTTTTATTTACTTAAACAACTTTTCTATTAAAAAAATATGTGTTATCTTATTTATCTCTAAAGCTAAATTTTAGGTTGTTTTTTTTTTATTCTGGGGTTATTTTCTAAGGTATTATATATATAACCATAGCTAATTATTTTGCCTTTATTTTTGTCACCATAAGTGACAAATCCACCATGTTTTATAACCAGTCCAATGAGCTCAGATGCATCCCTTGTCATATGCTTAGAACATCCACTATCCAAGTACCAAAGCTTCTTGTTGTCTGCATCTTTAGTCTGCAAAATAGATTAATGAATAAAGGTTGGTACCCTGTTAACTTAGGGTCTAGAGTTTTTATGATCACCTTTTGGTATCCACCTTACTAGGCCATTTGGAACATCAAAGAGTCTAACTCTACAATTTATAGCATAATGACCTTTATGTAAACAATAAAAGCAAGTTTGAAAGGGTGAGGTGTGTTTTTTTGCTGTATTTGAAAAAGATGATGAATTTTCTAGTTTTCTTTTGAAACTTTGGTTTATATCCAATTCCAGTTTTATCGAACACGCAATTGTGGGAACCTAAAACAACATTAAATTTGCAGTCCCCAAGGAAAGCTTTGAAGAAGTTTTCACAAAATATTTTACTTTATCTTGCAGCACCTCACAGTTTTCGTACTTGGCTAGTTTGCTGGATTCACCCTCAAGGTTAGAAGACTGGAAAAGCATGTTCAAGTGTTCAAAATCAGTTTTAACAGTTTCCAGTTCTTCAACCTATTGTTTGCAAGTGCCAATCGGTTTGCTTCATCATGTGTTTCAAAAAAAAAAAATTGAACCAAGGTAATGTAGTTTTCTTGATATAAAGAAATGGTTGAGCTGACACTGCTTACCTCTAATTGCTCTTTAGCCATTAAACATAGATTGATCTCCTATTCTTTTTTGATGAAGAGCTGGTTGTTGAATCATATTCATCCCAGGCTATGTAGGCTCTTTTTCCTTTGTTGTTTTTGTTGAATTTCCTCTTTTCCACAACATTTTCTTTATGAACCAGATTTGGATATTCCATTTTGATATGTTCCTGTTTTCCACATCCAAAACAAGTGAAGTTAGTAGCATTAGAATTAGTTTTCTTAATATACCTTTTAGACTATTGATTCTTCTCTTTTCCCATCTTCCTTAGGAATTTGCTGAACTTTGTTGTTAGCATGTTCAAGGTTTCAGCTTCACTATCCTCACTAGAATCAATTTTAAGTGTCACGCCTCTTGCTTTCCTTTCTCCATTTTCTTGCTCCTTGAATCTGTTCATTTCAAGTTCATGCTCCCTGAGTTTTCCAAACAATGCCACTGTGCTCAACGTGGTAAGATCCCTTGTCTTTGATATTGTAGCGACCTTGGGCTGCCAAGATCTATCAAGACACTTCAACACTTTTATGTTGAGCTCTTCCTTGTCAAAGATCTTTCCTAGTCCAACGAGATGATTCATTATATGTGTGAATCTTTTCTACACATCTGCAATGGTTTCTCCATCCTGCATTCTAAACAGTTCACACTCCTGGATTGAGGCATGCTTTCTTGCCCTCTTCACATCATTGGTTCCTTCATGAGTCACCTCCAAAATGTCCCACATTTCCTTTGCGAAAGAACATTGAGAGACACTGAAAAACTCATCTAAATTCAAAACTGAAGTTATAATATTCTTAGCCATACAATCAAATTGAGCTTTCTTGCTCTCAGAATCACTCCATTCAAACCAGGGCTTATCAACAGTTTGACCTTCAATCATAGTTTTAGGCACATAAGGACCATTCACTATTGCATCCCATATACCACGATCAAGAGATTCAATGAAAATTTTCATTCTGATTTTCCAAAAGGGATAATTGATCCCACTGAATAAAGGAGGCTTGTTTATATAGGCACCCTATGCAAAACCCAACTTTACCTCAGCCATAGGATCGAAACTTGAATAACTTTCAAGACTTAGCTCTTGATACCAATTGAAAATACTTTTAGGCAGAGTTCAATAGAGGGGCGAATTGAACTTTACAAATTTTTTGAGTTTAATAAGCAAGGAAAACATTTTAAGCAAAATGAAAGTTTCCAAGAATCTCAAAGATCAATGCTTTAAGGTGCAGTAGAGAAAATCAATCGGTTTATATTCTGGTAGCTTCAAGAAAATCAATTTTCACACAATGAGTTCTTAATTAGGCAATGCAGAATCAATAAGTAGTCGTGAATTAAGCAACGTCTCAATCTAGTTAATCAATATACTATAAAACTAGATTTAATTAAGGAATCAATGTAAAGTAGATATCAAATCAATCACCCACAGTATGAAAAATAATGAACAATTATGCAGAAAAGCTATTAAGAGATTGTTTTGATCCAACCAATTTTGATCCCAACAAACTAAATTAATTGAAAAGAACATAATTGGCAGAGTAACACACAAAAAAATTTATATATGAATTAAGCAAAGAATATAGTCAATGATTAAAGATTGTGATGTTATGCAAGCACAAATGATTTAAACAATGGGCAACGAATTAACTTATGCATAAATGAATGGAAAACACAATAACAAAAATGGATGCAGAGAAAAGGGTCAGAGAGAATCCACACAAAACAATTATACTGGTTCACCTTTTCTCAAGGGCTATGTCCAATCTTTCTTGCAACCCTAGCAAGAAAAATTTCACTATGAAATACTCAATTGTACACGCTTACAATCAAAAACACCTCTTGCACCCTACAAGATCAATACCACCTCTAAATATTCAAGCTTGCACCCTAGACACCAAAATTTTCAGATTTCACCAATAATAAACCCTATAGTATTACCAATGTACAACTTGAAACAAAAGATTACAATTTACACAACACTAAGCAACACTTGAATCAACACAGGTTCAAGATTTAAGATGCAAAGAACTCTCTGATTTTTAGTAAAGATGAAACAGTGTAAAACCTTGAAGAACACCAATGACACCTTGAAAATCAAGTCTCGAATTCTTGAGAATCAAATCTTTGTTCTTTGAGAAACCAAATTGTTTTGTTTTCTGCCTTTGTATTCTCGTTTTTCTCTCCTATGTATTCATTCTTTTATTTCTTGTTTGTCCAGGTAATTTAAAACAGATGATACCCAAACAGTTTTTGAAAATAGTTAAGTCAATTTGACATTAACGTGCAAATAAATCAATTTCTTAAAAGTGGAATAATTTTTTTTGTTAAAAACTCAATTTTTATGATTATGCTAAAAAACTTTTTACCGAGTTTGATTACTTTGATTTTAAGTTTGAGTTAACTATGCTAAAGATTTTCCTCTCACCTATGCACATGTTCGCCTTAACTTTGAATCACACTCACTCACACCCACTGGAAAAATAACTAAGTCTTCTTCTTCATCTTCCGTGCTTGGCTTTGCTTTTGTCCAATTTCTTAACTTCATCAAATATTGAATCCTGTGAGATTCTTAACAAATTGCTACCAAATATTTTGAGCACTTCTACTATTGTCAAGGTTCTCTCTACACGAGTCTTACACAAGACCGTTTCCAGACTTCCTCCTAAGTGTTGGCCTAACCTCACTTTGGGAATTTCACTTCTAAATCCATCTCACATGTCCAAACAACAATTCTTCTGCTGCATCTATCTCAAGTTACATCCACAACAACAATCCTCCAAGAAGAAGCACATTGACGCATGCAATTGAAGCTAGAATTGCATCAAAGTTTCTCAAACTAAATTAAATCAAATCACATTTTTTATGATTTTCCTATTTTTTACATTTTATACATAAAGATTTTTGAAGGAGCCATTACAACTCCTTAGTTAGCCGTTGTGAGATAAAAAGGTATCCTTTCGTTCTTATGTTGTGTCTCTCCTTGTAGGCTTGAAGGAACATTTTGATACTTCAAACACCTTATTAGGCCTAGGTCAGATTACATTTATCTGAACTAAAGTAAAAGTTAGAACTACATAAGATGGATGGACTATGCAACAATAACAAAATGTCCTTTCAATGAATATGTTGCCAAAAAGCAACTTTGACACATTTCTTGAGAGATCTTATGATGTTAACAATCTTTATGAGATCCACTTATGGTCAAACATAAGAACATTCTTTGCAAACAAAGTTAAAACATTTATATGAAGAGTAGTACTATGTGAGCTTTAAAACACATATCTTATCTTTTATCTCAAGTAAAAGCTTATCAAAACGGAAATATGTACACAAAGTGTTTTGTATTTTGTTGTCGTTGGACGAAATATATTTGTCTATAATCATTAGATAAAACATTGTGTCTATCATGATATGATACTAAGACAAATTCATGTTTCAACATTTTGTTGTAAGGACTTAACAAAAATTACATTGGATACTAAGACAAATTATAATGGAATTGATTACTCTTCAAGACAACAACCACAAATTGTCACTACTCTTAATGGACATAGGAGTTTATACTCTTAAAGATGAAGGCTCCTCTAGTTTAAGGGTCCAATATACTATCATAGGTCGAGATTGATAAAAATCGGCTTTGGCTCTTTGCTTGATTTGGAGTTTCACATTAAATGGAGTATAGAGGAGGCAATGAAAGTAGTGAATGTAGTGTATAATTCAGAGATTGAATGAAGTAATCTAGAGGAAAAAGGAGATATGAGAAAGGTGAGGCTAACTCTCACAAGGTGGCTAGGCTAAACTCAAAAGAAGAGTTAACCTAGAGGTGATCACATAAACAAGTGAAGCTGAATTTGTACAACATTTCTTTACTCATTACATGATCAATATACAATAGGCTAGCACACTTATTTATGGTGCTAGGGTCAACCCAAAGTGGAGCCAAATTTAGAAAATTCAAATTAAAAAAAAAAATCCTCAATCTAGAAGAGCCAATAAAAGCATGACATGTGGCCTTCACACTTCCCATGCACATTCTTCACATTTAGCACATGTTTAATATGTTCCTTGTTTTGTGTGCAACTCCTTGTGCACCAACTTCAAGCCTTGGACGTTCTAGGATTTGCATTGGACTTTAGAAAGCCCAAATAATGAACCCTGGACTATATTATCCTATTCTAACCCTTTCTACCCATGACCCAAATACAAGACTCAAAACGCATTTCATTAAAAACATAAAAATAAAAAAAATCTATTTTAAAATTAAAAGGTGGGTGCTATTTAACGTAAACTTAAAATAATTATTTTCACTTTATTTATAATAAAACAAGAAAAAAAATGCATCTCACACACAAATAAAATCTAACTATTTATAAAATTGAGGGACTTAACCAAAGCTCATAATTTAAATTAAAACTACTATTTATGAACCAAAATTTAGTAAAAGAATATTTTTCGACATATAATTTTATTTTATTGCAATAACATATTTTAATATATGATTTATATTGCATTTAAAAATTATAATAAACAATTTAAGTTATGATATGGATTTATTTGTATCCATAATTTTTTTAGAATATTAAAACTTAATTTAAAGATAAAATAAAAGAAAATATATATTTAAGCACATTCATTGAACCAACAAAAAATTAAACATCAACAATTCGAATTTATTGAGAGTTAAAATTTCTAGTTAATTATATGGTACAAAATACGGGTCTAAAAGTGAATATTAAAATATTTAATAAATAAATAAAGAAAGTGGGTCTATTTTTAAGTTATATATACATATTAATTTTTAATATGAAAAATTAATATATCCTAAACTCAATTCACTTTGACTAAAATTTAAATACTTCATTATCTTTCCAATTCATGTATTTTGTAAAAGGAATCTCCATCCTTTTTATTTTTTATTTTTTATTTTTTTTATTTTTGTCTTGGAGTAATGTGCAGTGTAGTTAACTTGAGCCGATCAGGTCGAGTCTTGTCTTCCGGAAACCACAAAACATGCCCATAAAATAAAACATACTTTAGAAAATCTGTGTTAGCATGTGATAAACTTTACATTATTATTATAATATTATATAAACCCAAATCTAAATACACTTGCTTATTCACACACCTTTTCACGCTCCCTAGCTCCTTTCTGCTCTGTGCTCCTCTCCCCCAATGCTAAATTGAATCAAAGCTTGCAACTTGGTAGGGGCACACATACTTGAAGAATGAGGGGTCCTTTGGGTGCAGTCATAGGTAGGTTCCCATCAAGTGACGGAGTTACCCAAATGGGTGGAATCATAAGACACAACAGGAAATGCAGGGACATCACTGTTCTTGTGATCTTCATAGCTTTTTGGGTAGCAATGGTTGTCAACTCCAGTTTTGCTTTCAACCAAGGAAACCCACTAAGGTAGTAATCTAAAGTTTTCAACTTTATCTGTGTGCTTGTTGTTTGATGGAATTTGTAACGGATGCCTTTTTGTAGCTTGTAGTCTGTGACTTTTCGCTTTTGTTTTTGTTTTGAGGCTTTGATTAGTTTTCTCGATTAAGATTTTATAAAAGGTAATTTCATTTTCTTGGTAAATGGGTTTTCTCATTTCTTTGCAAGGCATGGTTCAGATTGCACGATATTCTGATTTTGAGATAACAGGTGGGTGAAATCGTTAAATTTTGATAACTGACACTTGAATGTGTAGCAGCATTAAGTCCATAACTTTTATTCTCCTTTTTGCTGTTATGATCACGTAACTTGTGATTACTGGCACTGTGACTTGCCAGGCTTACTTATGGACTAGACTACAAAGGGAATGTGTGTGGAGACAAGCATGCACACCCTGGCCTTAGTGAATTGGAGCTCAGATATTGGCAAAATCCTAATCAGGTTTATGAGAGTGGATTGAAGAATAGCAAATTCAAACTGGGGGATGCCCGCAGTATATGCTTGTCTGAGTGCCCTATACCTTCCGAAGATTCCCTTAGTTGGGTGTGTGATTATCCGGAAGGAGATATTCGTCTTTCCATGACAGATTGGGCTAATAGGAACTATGATTATTTCGAGTTCCTTACACCAGAAATGAGAAATTCCTCTCTTCAACTTCAGGGTCCATGTTATCCTGTCATATTTCCTAGTGTAAATGGTGAGCAAACTATTCCATTTTGATGCATTCATAAATTAAAATGTTGTTGTATGCTAGCAAATGGTTGTGTGAATGCATTGCTTTGTTTTTTTACCATCGATGTATGTTGCCCCTTGTACGAAAGACACATTTTACTTTTTCTCGCTTCTTCTTTTATATGCACTTTTTGTAATTTTTTTGTGGGTTTTGGTGGATGGGTTTGGTAAAGAACTGTCAATCTCCTATATATTAAATTTTTATTTTTCCTGGTTCTTAATGCTTATTTCTGTCTAGTTTACTGGAGTTGCCAATTTATTGCTCGAGCATCAAACACGTCTTTGAAGCATTGGCAACAGATGGGCGGAGTTAACATCAATGAAGACATTGTTATTGATAAGTCTATCCACAAGTCTATTAATTCTCGGTCCGCTGTTTTAAAGGTTAACACTTTTCTGCTTCTACATTTTTATTTATTTATTGGTATTATGATTGTGATTTGTTCATAGAGAGTGCAACCACTCAAAATCCTTGTTACATCTGTGTGCATATTGTATTATTGGCATTTCTCCATACTAGTTCGGATGACAGCTGATCTGCGTAGTTCATTGACTACAATATCATCGCCCTTTGTCTGTATTAGCCAGATGGGCAATGCTTAAATGGAAAGGATCTGGGTTGGTTTGAAAATGCTAATAGTTTAGTGATGGGGTAAAAATTATGATGCTTGTAGATATGTATTATGTACGGAATCTGGATTGCACATCTATTTTCATCTCTCCTATTTTCTCAATTTTATTCTCCTACTGTGATCCCTACCAAACGTTGATTATCTGTATTTTGAATGTTGTGTCATTCCGTATCTTGTGTGTTAATGTGCTGCGGAATTTGAATGACATGACCTATATTTGCAGAGATACATGGCAGACATAGGAAAGGCATGGCCTGTGCTGATTGTTTGTGGAGGGATTTTGCCTGTTCTTCTGTCTGTGATTTGGCTGATGATGATTCGACATTTTGTTGCTGCAATGCCTTGGATAACAGTTGTTCTCTTTAATGTTCTAATAATATCTGTCACAATGTTCTACTACCTAAAAGGTCGGTAACTCTTTTTTGGCTGTTTCAGTTTAATTGTTTCTAATAAAATATCGATGCTTTTATGAAATATCATTAAATAGATATTTAAATAGTATGAATACTCTTTTTGGATTAATGTCCTTCTATTCCTACTTCATCCATTCTATTTGTTTAATGCTTGCTCCTTTCTAGCAGCACAGCCTCTCTTAAATTTTGAGCTTGCTGTCACATGAGGTCCTTGTATCAACTGTACTTTTATATCCTATCAACAAGAAATTTCTCTGTTGGATTTTGTTTTAGGCATGGGCAAACCCATTGTTTAGCACTTTGTACAGATATTTTTAGTTTTATAACTTACAATAAACTAAAAATAGCTTCCCAGGCCAGACCAATTCTACACATGTTTTAGTAAAATACTTAGCATTCAGTGTACTGCTTAAAAACACATCAAATTTATCGGGATGCATATTTCTTATGAAATAAATGAATATGGAGTTCTGAAAGTGCTATATTGCTGAGTTTTCTTGGAGATATGTTTGCTGAAGAATTATTGATTATTTATGTTTTATTGGTGATTCTAGTTGGCACCTATTCTGATATTACTGTTTAGCCAATATTTTATTGTTTCTTTATTGGGTTGTTGGAGAAATGTCTGTCAATAGTACTGAATTATTTTTTCTTAATCATCAGCTGGATGGATTGGAAGTGATGCTATTTCTCCCATCATTGGTGAACATGACCCTTACATTAGTGTATATGGGAGGGTAAGTAACATCCTAATTGAGTCTTCTTTGTCTCTCTCGAGTGATGAATTTTACTTGTAGATCTAATGAAATTGTCACTTTTAGGAGCTGACTCATATACGAGCTGTAACCATACTTATGACCTTTATCATGGTTGTTGCCTTTCTTACATCAATTGCTATTGTTCGACGCATCCTTATGGCAACATCTGTCTTGAAGGCAAGCATCACTTTATGATATGCAATTATTTAACTATCTATGATTGCATTCTTTATTTTTATTGACTGAATTTATATCCAATAGCAATTGTATGTAACTTTTAGACCTTCTCAAGTACCATACACTATGATTATTGTGTTATTGGCTGTGGACGAGCATTGGGGTACATTTATAGACATGTTCAAGGAAAATAATACTTTACATGAGAATAATACAAAAGAATTTGAAATTTAGAGTGTCTCTTTCCCTCTCTCATGATCTCATGTTTTTAATTCTTTACATAGAGAATACTTTAGAGAAGAGAATCTGAAATGAAATAAATTCTATTTAAGACTATTTAATCTAATCTAATCTAATCTAAATTCCCCCTCAAGCTGGAGCATCCAAATTGTATGTGTCTCATAGCAACATGCTAAAGAGATAGGAAAAAACAACCGATTTATTAGAAGCAGAAAATCAGACTAGAAAAGCAGAAAAACAGAGAAATTATGAGCAATGTAGCAGCTCGACTCTCCCAACCCTAGCCTCCCAATTCAATCCTCCCCTAGTCCTCCCACTCATCCTATATTTATTCTTAATTTCTAACAAAATATCCTAACAAAATCCCCTATCAGAATTTCCTTAATTCCTTGAATCGTTTTAGTTCGATTCACTACCTATTCCCATCTTGCCCCTAAACTTTTTTCTCTTGCACACCTTAAGCTCTTTCGGAAATCGGTCTCTAAGAATACCGCCTCTTGAACAACCACCTTGTCCTCAAGGTGAAATTCAGGAAAATTGAGTTTGATGTCTTCAGAGAACTCCCGTGTGTTCTCAAAATCTGGCATGTCTTTCCATCTGATTAGAACCTCCTTGTCTCCTTGGGAAAATTCCTTTACCGCCAACACTTCGGTAGGTTGCAACTTCAATTCCCCGCTTTCTATCTGCCCTTTGGGTAATGGTTGACATTGCACTTGCTGAGTAATGCATTTTTTTAAGTAAAGAAACATGAAACACTGGTTGTATCTTCGATTCTTGGGGTAGCTGCAACTTGTAGGCCGCCCTTCCCACCTTAGCCAACACTTCGAATGGTCTACAATATCTAGGACTTAGCTTCTAGTTCATTCGAGTTGCCAAGGAGTTCATCCGGTAGGGTTGGAGTTTAAGGTAAACTTGATCCCAACCTGAAATTCTACATCCCTCCTCTTCTTATTTAGCTTGTCCCCTCATCCTGTCTTGAGTCTAATTTAATTGCCATTTCAATTCATCTAGAATCAGGTTCCTCTCCGCAAGCATGTGGTGAACCTCTTCCACAGCAGAGGGGCTCATCTCAAGATACAATCTTTTCATCAATGAAGTGTGAACTTATCTCAATATGTTTGGTCACCTTGTGAACTAGTAGATTTGAAGCAATATGAAGGGCAACTTGGTTATCACAAATGAGAGACATTTGCATGACCTCTCCAAATCTTGGATCTTTAAGAAGCGGTTTAAGTCAAATAAGTTCTCAAATGGTACAAGTCATAGCTTTATACTCTGCTTTTGCTCTAGTTCTTGGACTAATTCTGCCTTTTACTTTTCCAAGATATGAAGTTGTAACAAATAAAGGCACAATATTTGGATGTGGATCTCCTATTAGAGGTCCATTCAGCATTTGAGTATCCCACAATCCAAGTATGATTCTTGTGTCCATATAATTAACCTTTTTTGGGGTTCTTTTTAATATACTTTAGAATGTGAATGAAAATACCTATAACATCTCATATTTTTCATATAATACCAACTGAGGTTATCAAACTCGAGAGTCTATGTAGACTCGTGGAAGGTCTGTAAACTCGACTAGTAAACCCGACTTGTAGACTCATAAGAGTCTGTTTCATATGAAAATTAAAAAAAAAAAAATCACAATATTAATTACATAATATTAAAATAAATAAATTCATTAAATACACTAACAATAATGTAATAATTAAATAACTACCAACATTTCCATTCTAATTTTACTATCTCCACGACTACACTCCAAATAAAAAAAGGCAACTAAGTAAACATAAACCTACTTTAATAAAGCAAACTCCATTACCCAGCGAAACAGACCTCCACTACCCGAACGAAACACAACCTCCACTACTCTAGGGAAATGCAACTAGAAGCAGAGCACAACAACGACGTGAGGCAACATGATGGCGACGGGAGGTGATGCGGCAACGACACAAGGGACAGCAACACAATGGCGAGACACTTAAGAGAAGACGATGATGCGAGAACTACAACAAGGCAAGAATGATGATGACGATCCGAAATCGAAACCCTAAATTGAACACGAACATCACAGGTAAATCGGAACCCTAAATCGATACACTAAGCACAACGACCCATGTGTGGGTCATTTTTGAGCTTTTCTTCCACACTCATTCACTCAACCTTTAACTCGCGAGCGAGTTTGTACCGGGTCTACTGAGCTCATCCGAGTCTGGTTCGAGTTTGATAAAAAACGATTCTACACACGAGTTCAGTGATCACCGATCAGTGGACTCTTAAACTCGGACGGGTTTACGGATTAACTCTAGAGTTTGATACCCATATATTATGCAGAAATTCAATAATAGACATGTATAAATATTTATGCATTCATTATAATTTTTCAAACTATTCTTCTGCACATTTAATAGAAATATAATCATATAATCACAAAATAAAACAAAGTTTCTCTATCAGCTCACTAAGGAGTTACACCAATTGCCAAACCATATGCTCACGTCTAATACAGGATCATTGCAAATTTAGAAATAAAGCAATCACTACATAAAAAGATAAAAAAGATGGTTAAGCTAAAGAGTTTTAAAATATATAATCATAAATTAAATTTCTATCCCAGCCAAACTACAATACGTTAGACTTTCATAATTCATCTCATACATCACATTACAAAGATACTTTACTCTACGTCGAAAGACTCACATTGAATAAGATTCAGAGGTTTGCACTTGTCACATGACTCCTAGTTGTGAAATCCACACAACCCTCAACCCAAAATGAATCACATCACACTCATATGATAGGTTTAATCTATATGATCTAGTCCAATCAGTTCTTTTCCACACCGTAGCGTAGTTATATGAACATGTTATTCCATATGATCTGGTACAATCGGTTCTTTTCCTCACCATAACGCAGTCATATCAACTTTCTTCGACTCTGACTACCTGAATATCTACATCTATATGATTCTAATATACAAGTAGAGTCAAGATACATCCTTATTGCAAATCCACAAACAATGCACATCCTAAACAATCTCAACACAGGTATCTCCTTTCCTGAATATACTACGTCTCAATCACCATTTTATACCACTCATCATTACACCACTCTAACAACATCAGCAATCAATTTAATTACAATCCTGCAGAAGAAATTTGGAACTTGGTGACCACGTCACCCCAACATCCAAGTCTTTGGTTCTATTTAAAGATAAAAATAACAATTAATAAAACATGCAAATAGCTTCCTTTACCTAATTCACAAGAGCTCCAAGAACTTAGGGATCTCAATGATAGCCTAACCTGTACCATAAAATCCTGATCCACGATTGGAATATATCATTAGAACCTTAAATTAACAAAGACTAATCCTGATGATAAAAACACTACGTGCAATCACAATCTAGACTCAGGTGACTAGACAGATTGGAAAACTGACTCAAATGAAAGAGAGGCAAAAATGAACTTACTCAATCTAAGATTATGATAAGACAATCTTACTCTAATCGCCGCATGAGTCTCATGACATCGTCAATCTGATAATAGATGATATCAAAAATCTAGAGAGAATGTAGAAAACTCTAAAGGAAAACTGTTTTAGAGGGATGGTGGTTTTTATAAAAAATAAAATTTGAATATTGATATTTCTATTTATATAAACTTTTCTCTTTTAAAGCATATATTTAAGTGTCATCTTATTTATATTTAAAGATAAATTTTAGGTTATAATATGTTTCTATTCAAAAACTATTTTCTAGGGTATTACAATACTCAAATTCATGCATATGGAAAATTTAGAAATTGGCTTACCACATTGATCGCAAAAGAGATGTCAGGGCAATAGATTTGTGAAAACCAAATGCATCGGAGAGAAGGTGTCACCGTACTTTAGGCCAAAGATCTCAGTATAAACTTCAATCATAGGAATACCCTACCCTACACTATGATTATAGTGTTACTGGCTACGGAGGAGCAGTTGGGTACATTTATAGACCTGTGCGGGAAAATAAGACTTCTTAACTAGTGCTAATTTTGCTTATTTTTCATCTTCCAATGGAAATATTGACAGCTTTCTCCAACTATGGCCATATAGATTTAACCTACCATTCCTCTTATTTATCAATGAATAAATCCTACAACTTTTATCCTCCTTTCTGGCAGCTGTACTTTTCACAAACCGTAACACTTTTTTGTGTAGATATACTATAAAACTCATCCTCATTGAATGATCTCTATCCACCTCACCCACGCACTTTTGTCACTTTTACTCCCATATGATGTGTTATGTTAGTACATTCTGTTGTCATAACGCCTAGGCTACAAACCAGTAAGCCTGAAATTATAATGCTTAATTATTTGCATAACAGAGTCAATCAATTTAATTGTTTTAATGCTTGTTCACAGGTTGCGGCAAAAGTGATAGGAGAAGTTCAAGCCCTCATTATTTTCCCACTCATACCATACGGTATCCTTGTTGTGTTTTACATGTTCTGGATTTCAGCTTCTCTTCATATGTTCAGCTCTGGCCAGGTTGTTCAGAACAATTGCAACTCTAACTGCTGCACATATGATCTTACTGCAAAACGGGTAAACTGTGATCGTTGTTGTGGTTATAGCATTCATTACACACCACATATTGGGGTTGCCATCCTTTTCCACCTATTTGGGTGTTATTGGGCTACACAATTTTTCATAGCTTGCTCCTCAACAGTGATTGCTGGGTCTGTTGCGTCTTATTACTGGGCCCATGGTGAAACATCTGTAAGTTGTATGCCTTGTCCAAAATGCATAACGCAATTTAGAGAATCCAATGATTTTCTCTTGCAGTCAATAGAAGACCAATTTTATTATATTGAATGAATTGTGGTCGTGGCTTAAGTATGGCCACAGTTAATTGTTTGAGTTCAGAATTGGTTCCTGATCAGTATAAGAAGTAGCGTAATGAATTATTCAAATACGACTCAGTATTAAATAAAACAATAATATGGTGCAGGATTGTGTTTAACTATATGTTTCAAATGTCAAGAACTGAAGGTGGATTCACTTTGTAAAAGCTTAATTCTGACTTAACTTGCAAACCTCTTGTGCTTTCATGGTTTATGTATAGGAATGAGATCATCTATTAATTAAGTATTCTGGTTTTCACATACAAAATTCTTTTATCTATGCTGCTAAATATGATTCACATTTCACAATGCAGCCAGAAATTCCTTTTCTTTCTGTCTTTTCCTCCATGAAGCGGCTTATGCGGTATAGTCTCGGGTCTGTGGCCCTTGGCTCTCTGATTGTATCATTTGTAGAATCAATACGCTTTTTGCTTGAAGCTATTCGTCGCAAACTAAAAGGCTCAAGTGATGGGCACGACAGTTGCATTGGCAAGGCTGCATACCAATCTTCACAATGTTTCCTCAAGTGTATCGAATGGACCATCAAATCAGTAAATCGAAATGCTTACATCATGGTAAAATTTGTTAATCTACAGTAAAGAAGATTTTTAATTCATGCATTATGATGGCATGTGTTTTGTTTTTGTGATGCAATACATTATTTGAGAATAGAGATATAGTAAGGGAAAATGCAAGTGAAAGCTGATTCGCTTGTACTTGTTGCATTGTGATAGAAGTATCCTTAGAGGCAGAATTTCATTTCCCTGCTTCGGTTGTGTTTCGTAAGGTGTGCATAGTAGAAAGCATAACATGTCCTAGAGCTCTGTATGCTAGTAGGTTGCATCGAGAAAATGCTATTGTAGTTCTGCGAGAAAAGTAAAACGTGATGATACAAAATGTCTTGACAAAAGTTATTTACATTAAATTGTCTTATCTGATGCTGACTCTTACATGTATCATCAAAATATTTCTAATTGATATCCTTTACATAGGACAATGCATCTTGCTTTTTCCTGATTGTGATTCTCAAGTAACTTCCTGATGCCTGCTGATTGCTATAATTGGCAAAAGTTTCCTCAGACTGTTACCTTTCTTTAATTGGTGTTTAACAGTGTCTTTTTGGCACCTGCAGATTGCTATAACAGGCAAAAGTTTCTTTAGTGCTTCTTCTATTGCGGCAGATCTGATAATGAATAATATTCTAAAGATTGGTCGTCTTAACGTGATCGGAGATGTCATTTTGTTCCTTGGAAAACTGTGTGTCAGCCTCTCATGTGCTCTGTTTGCTTTCCTCATGTTAGACACTCACAAATACAGATCTGCTCATAACAAGACGTCGTCTCCACTCTTACCAATTGTGGTATGTTTTAGTTTTGGGACTAGATGCCTAGGATCGTTAGTAAGCAATTCAATATTTAAACATAACATTCTTCTTTGCTCTTAATAGGGGAAAGTTTCTCAAATTGATTATTTTCTATTATTAAACTTGATACCTCTCTGTGCCAATATAGTCGTCTGTTATTATATATATTTCTCATATATATATATATATATATATATATATATATATATATATATATATATATTTATATTTCAAAATCATTTTGTTTAGTAACAGTGTTGCAGCCTATAGCTAGAAATTGTATATATCTCGACACTATACATGAATCCATGCCTATTCAGCTGCACCACTAATTGCAAGATACGATACGCATTAGACTCAGTAGGCTCATGTTCCAAGGCACAATTTATGAGAAGCAACCTATTGTCTGCCTGCTGGATTGAGAACCGAAAAATTAAAAACACAGTACAAGTGACTAACTCCTGCATTCAACATTACCATAGATAAAAGCATGTGCAGATAAATTTGTCCATAAATATTTTTAAGAAATGATACAAAAGAAGATTGAAATACGTTTATCTATAATCTAAAAATTCTTTATGTATAAGTTAATTTATAGTTTCTTTCATTTTTACTTCTCAATATACTTATTTTCTATTTGTGCATAAGCTAATCAGCTTATCGAAAAAATATTTTATTATTCTTATTTTGTTCTCCAGTAAGTATCTATAGACAAGTTTATCCAAACTGACTTCAAATTCTACAAAGGGACCAAGAGCTGGGAAATATTTGCCAAAATTAAAGTCTAATAGTTCACCATCAAATGTGAATTTTGAACAATTGTCCTAACCTTATTTTGTGTAATGCAGGTTTGCTGGGCTCTTGGATATGTTGTTGCAACCCTTTTCTTTGCAGTTGTGGAGATGTCAATTGATACCATAGTTCTCTCATTCTGCCAGGATTCTGAAGAGCACCAAGGGACAGCCCAGTATGCACCACCCCTTCTCATTGAGACTCTAACTGACCAGAATGAAATGCAGAGACTCACACAAGGACCCTAATGAAACACCATATCCGTGTGTAATTCTGCTAAATATGACGACATTTAGATATTCTTATTAAGGAGCATATTTTTGCCACTGTAGTTGTGTTCCATCACTTGTATATATGCTTAATTACAATGATGGACTTAGATGGGATTGATGAGGTTGTCTTTTGACAAATGAGTTATTACGGGGCACAAACAATACACATCCATTATCCATTCCCCATATAGTTATAATATTTTCTCTAAAGTGCATCATCTCATAAATTACCGAATGTTATAAGTCGTGGCTTGTTGGTTCTTTACAATGCAAAATCCCAATTATTTGATTTTAGCTTTTAATACAATCAAATCAATTAGGAATTATTATTTATATTAATTTTAAGGTGATTATTGTAAAACTTAATGTTTTTTATGAAAATGTGGAGTGTTGTTGAATGAATGTTTAGAAGGTAAGAGGTCCTTATGTCGAGCTTAGGAGTCAGATGAGATAGTTTCACGTGGATAATATCAAATGATTGTAAAAGATATTTCATTTGTTGGAGTGAATATTCATAGTGTAAAGAGCGAGTATTCGTTGAGATGATTCTTCATTTGGTGGAGTAAATATATTATTTAGCACATGTTTGTAAAGATCGAAGCTCGGGTATTAGTACTTAACCCAAGAGTTATTAGATTATTTTTATAGATAATGCTTCCATTTGGTGTTGTTATAATTACTTAATACTTGTTTGTAAAAGATCAAAGCTGGCTATTGTACTTAATCTTAGAGTTAGATTATTTTTATAGAGATTAGTGACTAATGTTTTGGGCTTTACAGAGTTTAATACACAATAGTTAATGCATAAATTGATGCATAAGGGTTATAGAAGAAGTTGGTGCACAAATATTAGTGCTTAACTATGAATAATTTGATACAAACTTTTAATTGTTTGACCGATTAGATAGTGCATATCTTTTAGTACTTAACCAAAAGTGATTTTTATGAATTGTTTTATTGCAGTACTGATTAGATGGTAAATGTTTGATACTAAATCAAGAAGATAGCAGCATGTTTATCGTAGTTTGACTAGATAGTGAACATTGTTTAGGATTAAACTAAGAGATCACTGCAAATTGTTCGTTGTAAGCTAATTAGAGCAACTCTTCAATGCTTTGGAATACTCTTCTTTAGACTCTATATATTATGGTGTACAATTTTTAGTACTTGTTAGAGCTTTTAAGCTCTTGATGTAATTTGGTGTTCAAGTGATATATGTAAAGATGGAACACTTAAGGAACAAGAGGAAGGGAAGACATGAATAAATAAAAGAATCATGACAAAATAAAGGAGCATGAAGAAATAAAAAGGAGAAGTAGAGCTCTTGGAATTTGAAGGAATTTGAGAGAATCAAGAAAAAAAAAGGAAAATAACTTGAGAGAGAAAATCATTATTACTCTTGGAGCTCTCCACCAATCAAATTGAATCACAAGGATGACCACATCATCAAGAAGTATCGGTACACCTTTTAACTAAATGTCACTTCCATCATTATACCTTTTAACTAAATGTCACTCTCATCATTACACCTTCTAACTAAATGCAGCTCGCATCATTACACCTTCTAACAAAATGCATCTACCATTATTACACCTTCTAACTAAATGTAACTTCCATCATTGCAATCAAACTATCCCATGCACCTTCATGAATCTTTAAAACTGCCACTTCCTCATTCATGCACCTTCCTAACTACTTCGTGTAGTTATAAGAGATTAGCTCTTAATCCTAGTTAACTCTCTTAATCCTTTTGACCTTTGGATGTCCATGAACTACTATAAATAGAACAACAACCTCTTGTACAAAACATGAATTAGAGAGTGAATGAAAGTACCTTTGAAGGTGTTTCTTGAAAGTTGAGTTGCTCCTTTCTCTTGTTGTTTAAGTTCTTATTGAGAAACTTTCTCAAGTGGTGAATCCTCTAGCACTTATCCATAGAATTCCTTCCACGGATGGCGTGTTCTTCTTTTCATCTTCTTCCTTATTTTAGTTACGATTTCATTTTGCATTGACAGTTACTTATTCTATTGTTTTACTACATTGGTGCATCATATGCTAACCATTGCCTTTTGTACTACATTGGGTTTTGTTCTTCATCTTCCAAGAGGTTTATCTAGATTCTAAACACCCTCAAGAATCCATATCAAGTGGTATCAAGAGCCAAAGGATCAACCAAACCCATGGAGATGTTCATCACCACCAACAGAGTTGTTATTCAAAAATAGGTTTGAAACCATCCATGGTGTAAGGTGTTTTCATTTGTTCTTTGAGTTTTCTTGATCGCTAAACTGTTTTTGGGTTTGTATACATCATGTTCTTTTGTTTTATCTGAAGTCTCATCCATTAATCAAGTTGTTGTATCCATCTTCTTCATTAGGTTTTGCTAATTTTTTTTTCTATCTAGGAAATGGGTATGATGTTGATGTTAGGTTAATTTTGTGTCCTATAACCTATTAGAAATCTCACAGATTTGGTATTTTATGAAGTCAAGCAAAAATTAAAATCAGTCAAAGTATAGACAGAGAAGAGATGAAGGCTTGGTTCTAGTTTAGTGTGTGTATAGGGAAGTTGATGAGATCAAGTGCAAAGGTTCAAATATCAGTGGAGACACTCAAGAAATTTTAACATAGTTAATTAGAATTATTTTTGAAAAAAAAATTGAAAATTCTGACTTTGGTAAAAATAAACCGATTTAATAAATTTTAAATCAATTGATTTGTACCCGCTAACACGTTAAAAAATAACTGATTTTTAAATTTGTTTTAAAACGTACTGGAATAGCGATAAATACACTTGTTCTGTACAGTTTTGAAATACTTAGAATTTACACTAAATACAGAGAGAGATTTAAAAGAGAATTTACACTGCTGTGATTTTTTCAAGAAAATCAAGATTTGCTTTCAAAGAGGATCTTTGATCAAGAAGGCTTTCTTGTGTTGATCTCACTATTTTGAGAGCTCTGCACTGTTCAAGTCTTCTTGGAAAACAGGGAAGAGTTCTGCAATTTCATCTTGAACCTGTTTGTTTCAAATTAATTGCAGGAACATCTTAGTTTGAAAAAATTCATTCGATTGGGTATTGTTTGTACTGCTATAGAGGATTGTAGCTTGGTTGGTGTGTGTGTGTTTGTAGTGTATCTGGTTTGCAGGGTGCAAGGAATAAGATAACAACATAATTGTAATTATTGCAGGGTGCAAGAAAGTGTCTTGATTGTATAGGGTGTATAATTGAGTTTGATTAGTGAATTCTCTTTGTTTGTTGGCAAAGAATGTCTGACTACCATTTAAATTATTTGTTATTTAATAAGAATTTGTGAGTAAATTTTTATTTTTTATTTTTTAAAATAAACTTTTTGTATAGAAAATATAACTCATGATATTATCTCACTAATATAAATGTATACATATTTTGTAAATACTCGTAGTATATTACAAATAAGTTTACAACAAATTGAGTTCTACATCAGAATATAAAACTGTCTATTTTAAGACATTAAAACTACGTTCTTCATAAGTCAATCATCCAACAAATCTTCCAAAGATTCTTTCCCTACAACTCTTATTAAGTAGGTTCTGCATTTACTCGTACAACAGACATATATTAATGAGAAACATGAAAGGAGTGAGGTCTTTACAAGCCTTAAATATTAATCTTAATAAAGTTAACAAACAATGGGGGCCTATAATCACAACCACAAGTAATAAGGCATATAACTTGACCCAAAACCACAAGAATTACTCTCACATCGTTAGACATATGGATCCATATTTCACCACTTTTGATGATCCAACCCTGAACATCAAAAGTCTTTTTGGAAAGTGATTAGGAAGTCTGAGTATATCTCATCACAACATTGGTACAATCATAATCATTTTCTCAAGAATTTTGGCCATTTGCCAAAAAATGAGACACACACTTGATTCATGCTGCCGAATGCGCCCTAAATTAAACTAGGAAGCTAAATTTGTAGTACAGCTAACCTAGGTCATTCTTCCCAAAGACTACTCAATCGTTATCTTAAAAGAACTAAGGGGTTTTAATGAAATAATTAAATTTAATAAAATTAAATCAGAATTTTAAATAATAAAATAATAACAATACTTTAAACAGATTAAATAAATTCAAGTAATAAAATACAAACAAAATTTTAAACAGATTAAATAAATTCAAGTAATAAAATAAAAACAGAAATTTAAATAGATTAAAGAAATGCAAGTAGTAAAATAAAAAACAAAATTTTAAACAGGTTAAATAAATTCAAGTAATAAAATAAAAAAATAAATTTAAACAGATTAAGTAAATGCAAGTAATAAAATAAAAATAGATTGGATAAATGCAATAAAATAGAAACCAACCCGACCTCTCTTCGGCTCTCCCAAATCCCTCACTCACTCTTAAAGAAAATTCTAATTACATGTGTGGGTTAAATAGATTGAGATTTCTACCTCTATTTAACATTCTGAACACCCCACAATCGTGGAGCATCTCGCCGAATACACAATATGTTGAATAACTGTAATCGCCCACTATGAACAACAATATTTTTCCGATTTGAACATCAGTTCAGAAATTCCACAACACAATCCAATCAGTATTGATTCAATTACTAAATTAATCCAATTATTAAATCAAATGATCAAAGTAAAATAGCAATTGAGCATGTAGTTTGGAAAGAATTACAACACATGAACTTTAGGATTAAGAAACAGGAGAACACTTGGAGATCGGATTGAACAAAAGAGAAAGAAAAGAAAAAGAAAAACTGTATTTAATTATCTACTATCTACTGTGATGTGATATTTTTTCAGCTCTACCAAGAGAGCTTTATTATATAAAAAATTTAACCTAAAACATGAAATGACTAAATAGCCCTCCATAAAGAAAAATTTGTTCAAAATATCCAAGTGCTGCCTTGCTACGAGCATTTGTGTACCAACTTCAAGTCCAATTTTAACCACATTCCAGTTTGAATTTGATCCCCGCATTTGAATAACATTTGTAGATCTTTAAGTTATCTGCAAAACAAAACAAGAATCGAGTAAATCTGGGTTCTTTGCCAAAAGTTATGGACAAAGTACGAAACACACTCAAATCTGTTAATATTCCAAAAATAATAACAAACTTTTAATTGTAACCTAATTGACCAAAGTACACCAAAACGGTGTAAAACCCTAATAATTACCAACTAATTTATCTTTATTGTTATAATTATGCAATCGGAAAGCGATAAAAATAAATAATTATCAATACTCGCTTCCTAACCTTGGCAACTCAAAGCAGGTATCAGATAGTATCAAGTTTGGCCTGTGAACTATCCTAGTCAAGGGCGCTACCCTGACTATCCAGATATTCACCTAATTGGTCGCTGTCGTTTATCCGTCAGTTGTACCAAACTGTGACTTCCCAAAAACAGACACTAATACATTACCCTGGTTTCAACTTTGAAACCCAGGATTCTTTCACCACAAATACACACATGACTTTTTCAACAATCACATAAAAAATTACCATCAAGTTATGTAATATGTTTCTCAATTCACAAATTGTACACAATATTCAAACAAATACAACCAATAATTAATAAAATAGTGTACAAGTAACTTTCTTTTATCAAATTCATCAAAAATTCATACCTTTACTTAATATGTATTTATATATAAAATGATATTTAAATTATTACAAAATAGAATAAAATAAAGATTAAAGCAAGAACTTTAAATAAATATAAATTGGAGATGTTCTACAAAAAATAAATAGGACTAGTGCTGAATTGGAGTTGAAGTATATCAAATAAATAGGACCAGTACAAGACTAGATAAAACAAAATAAAATAAGTAGAATCAGTGAAAAGTTTAAGAGAAATTAAATAAATTACAAAACTTGATATAAAAAAATAATTAGGAACCTACAAAATTGGGGATAAAATAAATGAAATAAATGGGAGCAATGGGTAACCGAAGATAAAAGAGTTAGAGAAACAAAAGAGTAAAAAAATATATAGTTCAAGATGTTTAAAATAAAGGATTAATAAAACACACATAAGTTTATTATGATTAATAATAGATAAAGCTTAACCCCACTCCCCCTTACCTTTAAACGGAGAATATGAAGAATTAAAACTTCAAATACTTTAAAGATGGTTGTTCCTAAAATCTCTCTCTTTCTCTTTCTCTCTCTTCTACCCTTGGAGAGTTTGTAAAGGCTCACATGAAGCTTTCTTTGTGTTTCAACTTATGATAAAAAAGATCACCTATTTGTAGTGTATTTTGTAATCATTACGCAGTTACAATTGAATGGAATCTATTCAGACTTAGTTTGTTAATGTAATGGTAAAACTAACGTGGCATGGTGACGTGGTAAGATGAAATGATTGAGAAAAAATTCGAGTTTATCTAACCTTATTTGAGCATTAAAAGTTGATTTGACATTTAAGTTTACTAAGCATTAAATGCTAATTTGACGTTTAAGCTTATCTGGAATGGATATGGAACCAAGAGTGTTGCAGATCCGAGAGATAAGGAATCAAAAGGTGATACTGATCTGAGAGAGATAAGGAACCAAGAGGTGATACTGATCTGAGAGTGATAAGGAACCGATAGGTGATACTGGTCTAAGATGATAAGGAACCGAGAGGTGATACTGATCCGAGAGTGATACGGAATCAAGAGGTGTTATTGATCCAAGAGTAATACAAAATAAACAAGTCAAAGTTGAAAGGCTTACTGATGCGGTAACCATGAGTCAACCCAAAAGGCTTACGGATGCGGTAACTGTGAGTCAAAGTTGAAAGGCATACTGATGTGGTAACCATTAGTCAAAGTTGAAAAGCTCATTGACACGGTTATTGAGACGTGATAGGGAATTGAGAGTCTCAAACTGAATTCTGAGATTATTTCTTCCTAAATACAAACCAAATAATTAAAACCAATGCTAAGATTATTTTCCTAATCTTCAAAACTGTATTTCTTAAATCTAAATCCTCATGACTTATTCCTATTATCATGAATCCCTAAAACCATTATGTTAAAATCATGAACTTAATCCTCAAAATAATATTGCTAAGACCATAAACTATATCTCTCAAACCGAATCCTTAATATCGTATCCCTAAAACAGTATCCTTAAGTCTCTATCGTATGACGTCATACAATGTCATATGATGTCATGCAGAACCTCAACCGTTTATCCTTAACCCAAAACCGTGTGACGTTATCAACTACCTAAACACCATATTGTATGACGTCACCCACAGAACCAAATGACTTTATCAACTAACTAAACACATTCTGTAGGACCTTAGTCCATTCCACATGACCATATGACATCACCAAGGCTGGATGACGTCACTTAGATCTCAAAGTCGCGTACTTAGAGCCTTAATACGTAAACCGTATCTTCAAAACCCAAAGCCGCAAGATTAGAACCCCAAAGTTGCATCTTAGAACATCAATCCGTATCCTTAAAACCCCTAAACCGCATCTTAGAACCTCAACCTGCATCACTCTAGCACAAAACCGCATCACTCAAACATAAGACTGCATCATTCAAAGGCAAAACCGCATCATCCTACTCTAAACCGCATCACTCAAACACAAAACCGCATCCCCCAAATACAAAGCTGAATCACCATTGCCTCAACCGCATCATTCAAACACAAAACCGCATTATCCTAGTCCTTAACCGCATCACCATAACACAAAATCGCATACCCTAGCCCTTCACCACATGCCGCCTACCAAAACCGCATGTCATACTCCTAAACCGTATCTCCATAACCCTTTAATTACCGTATCATCATAACCCAAAACCGCTTCTCAATAGCACTTTACACCAAGCCTCTTACCCTTTGCCAATACCTATAACTTTTTTCCACATGTCTTCCAAATGACGTCTCCAAAACCGCATGTCATACTCCTAAACCGTATCTCCATAACCCTTTAATTACCTTATCATCATAACCCAAAACCACTTCTCAATAGCACTTTACACCAAGCCTCTTACCCTTTGCCAATACCTAAACCGTATGACATCATTTGGAACCAAATGACGTCATTTGAAATAAATCGATTTAATTTTTCATATTCAACATATTGTGTATGGGAATTGTGCTTACTGTGTTCATTGAACTATCCAGTTCAATTTATCGGATTTCTTTTGGTTCTTGAATTGTACAAACAATATTTCGTAAAATCTGATTAATTTTGTTAACTTTTAGTTTATTCTTAAAAATATTGTTGATTAAATTTGTATTTCAATTGATTGTTTCTCTTCCAGTGAGGATTATAAAAATTCACATTCACAAGTTTACATATTAAAACTAATTTATTGGTATTTGCAATTGATTAAAAATTTGCATTAAAGTTACTTGTCGTTATTTCAATTGATTGATCTGTAATTCAATTGACTAAAATTTTTAATAGTTAAATTCACCCCCCTCTTGAACTGAGCATAAATTGTTTCCAATTGGTATCAAGAGCTAAGTCTTGAAATTGATTTAAGTGTTCGATCCTATGACTGAGGGAAAGCTTCCTTTTGTAGGGGGTGCATTTATGAACAAGCATTCTTTATTTAGTGGGGTCAATTATCCATTTTGGAAAGTCATAATGAAAACTTTCATTGAATTTCTTAACCGTGGCGTGTGGGATGCAATTGTGGGTGGACCTTATGTGCCTAAAAACTATGATAAATGGTGAAATTGTTGATAAGCCTTAGTCAGAATAGAATGATATTGGGAGCAAGAAAACTCAATTTGACTACATGGCAAAGAACATAATAACTTTAACTTTGAATTTGGATGAGTTTTTCAGGGTATCCCAATGTTCTTCAGCAAAGGAGATGTGGGACATTTTGGAAGTAACCCATGAAGGAACAAGTGATGTAAAGCTTGCAAGAAAGAATGTTCTCATCCAAGAATATGAATTGTTTAGAATGCAGGCTGGAGAAACCATTTCAAATGTGCAAAAAACATTCACATACATAGTGAACAATCTCATTGGCCTCGAAAAGATCTTTGATAAGTAGGAGCTTAACATAAAGATCTTGAAGTATCTTGGTAGAACTTGGCAACCTAAGGTCACTACAAACTAGGGATCTTACCACCTGATGGAGTACGCCCCAGCAACATTAACCAAAGAATAAAGGGGACAAAGAGCCAGAGGGAAAATTAAGAGCTTTCCAGAAGATTGGACCCATCTCATCCTATTTGGGCTTTTAATCAGCTGCTTGGGCCCAAATACAAACATGAAAAAATCCCTTTGGAGAAAATAGAGTATTAAGGAGAAGTCCTCTAACTTGTATAAATTGTTTAGAATAGTTTAGAATAATTTGGGCCTTGTATTTTTGGGCCATGTAGTGTAAGTTTGGGCCTTGAGGTCCATAAATAATGTTGGGCTTGATCAAGGAGTCCAAGTAGCACAAGGAGCTCTCTCCTTGTGCTACTTGTCACCACCTTATGAGAGCCTTGGAGTGCAAGCTAGGTTTGGGAAGGTTGTCATAGAAGCTAGGGTTAGAAACTTGTCTTATAATCTAGGGTTAGAAACTTGTCTTATAAGCTAGGGTTTCTAAATCTAGCTTCTCTCATACCCTACCTAGATAGCTTACATGGGAAGCTAAGTAACTCATCCTTTCTTCTATAAATAAGAGGTCTAGGAACCTCTCTTGTAGACTTGATTTGAGTAATGAAATGCTACCAAATTTTCAGCACATTGCCTCAAGTTTCACATTGAGTTTCTTCTCCTAGAAGCTAGAAGCTAGAAGCTCTTACCAATCTTCACCTTCACGCTTCCTTCCATAGTGAATTCTTCCACATCCATTGCTTTCGCATCATGAGGAGCTCCTTCCATCCAATGTGTTCGGTACAAATGGCTTGAACATGCTCTTCATCCATTGGAGTGTGAGCTAAAAGCTAAAGCACCAAGGAGCTTGTCCATCACCACCTTGAGTACAGGTGCATTGTTAGGAAAGCTCAAGGAACATAAGCTTGAGATGAACAAATTAAAAGAGCAGGAAAATAAAGATAGAAAAGCAAGAGGACTAGCACTCAAGACTGTCACTTTAAGGTGAAACAAGTGAGACTGGATCCAGTGAGGCCTGTGAAACAAAAACCTTGAACATGCTCACCAAGAAGTTCAACAAGTTTCTAAAAAAGAAGGGAAAAGAGAAAAACCAATAATCAAAGAGGTAACCCAAGAAAAATGATTAAAGTTCTGCTAGTTGTACCTGTTTTGGCTTTGACAAACAAGGATGCATCAAAATGGATTGTCCTAATCTGGTGCAAAAAGAAGAAGTTGTGGAAAAGAAGAAGTCCAGCAAAAACAGAAGACGAAAAAAAAACCGACGTTGCAGGGATGAAAATGATTCTACAAGTAGCTCTTCATCAAAAGATGATGAAGAAGTCAACCTGTGTTTGATGGTCGGAGATCAATCTGAAGTAAGTAGTGCTAGCTCTAACTTTTCTATGAATCATGAGAACTATAACACCTAGTTTCAAGCATTTTTAGAAACACATAATGAAGCAAACAAATTGACCGTAGCAAAGAATTCCATTGAAAGACTTAAACAATTGGCTGGAAGAAAAAGTAAACTCATTGGAAGAAGAACTAAAAATTGTGAACTCTAATTTTGAACATCTTAACATGATTTTTCAGTCTTCAAATTGTAAAAATATTAAATAGAGATGGAGTCGTCACCGTAGTTTATTATGGAAAACTATGGAAAAAAACAAGAAAGAAATGTTTTCAAACCAAATACAGATTCGGGAGTCGGTTACATGTGGAGAAGGTATTAACACCCTAACAACCCGTCCTAAGACGGTATCTTTAATCAAATGAGCAAGATAAGTATGGTTTATTAAAAAGAATTTTCTTTCCAAAAAAAAGAAGTATAAATTGAACTAAAAACAAAGAAAATATTCTTTTTGTTTTTTGAGCCAGACAAGGATTGACCTTGGTCTTACGTATTTCTATCTGTGATGGAAAATAGGGGTTTACGTTGTTCTAGTTTGAAAATATTTTTTTGGCGTTTGGGTGTTTAGTGCTTTTGTATTTTTTATATTTTTATATTTTAGAGAATTTTATATTTTTATCTTGTTTAGGAAATCTTATATATTTAAAATTAAACTGAATATGGCTTTTGGGATAACACCCTCGAAAAAGAGATACAACACCCTCGACCATGCGTATGGATATGACATTCTCGATTGTAACATATAGATACGGTTCTATCAAATAAAGACTATCGAAAAGGAGATACGACAATCTCGGCCATGTGTATGGATACAATATTCTCAGCCACAGCGTATAGATACACTTCTCCAACTCTCGGATAAGAGATACGGCTTATAAATATAACACTCTCGCTCGGGAAAGAGATACGACACTCTATTCTCGGCACAACTTATAGATACGACACTCTCGGCCACGCATATGCATACGACATTCTTGATCGCAGTGTGTGGTTACGATTCTCTCGAATACAACTTATAGATACGACACTCTCGAAAAAGAGATATAGCTTATAGACACAACAATCTCACTCAGAATAGAGATACAATAGTCTCAGCCATGAGTATGGATACGAAATTCTCAACCGCAGCTTATAGATACAACACTCTCGATCACATGTATGGATACGGCATTTTCGGTCACAACGTATAGTTACGGTTCTCTCAGATACAACTTACAAATATAACACTCTAAAAAGATATACAACTTATATACACGACTTATATAGACGACACTCTCGGCCAAGCATATAGATATGATATAAGGGTTCATACGGTTTTGGGTTCCTAGATACAGTTTTGTATGCGGTTTGAGGTTCTGAGATGTTGTTTGATCCTAAGTTTTGTTGTTTGGGCTTATGATGATATGGCTTGGTTTCTAAGCTATGTGGTTTTGGCTTCTAAGGATACGACTTGGGTTCTAAGCTATGCGGTTTTGGGTCTTAAGGATATGACCTGGGCGTATATGGGTGTGGTTTTGGTTTCTAAGTTATGCGGTTTTGGCTTCTAAGCTATGCGGTTTTGGTCGTAAGGTTATGGTTTGGGCTTATGGCCACTGTAGAAGTACCAGCAGTGATGCAACATAGAATGTCCTTTTGGGTGGTATTGACATTAATGGGTTTATTTGAGGCATTGAGTTTGGCCAGTAAATGTAGTTGTGATGACAAGGTTTTGGTTTTTTCGGGTTTACTATTTTTCTTTGGAGGACGTTGTTGGTTAATTGGTGTTAGATTATTCTTGGGTTTATTGTTCATTACTGAATGAAGGTGACCCATGTCAGAAGACAACGGTATGGCCAATATAATGTAATAAACTAGTATACAGTATAAGGGGCTTCCAATAACCAAAACAAGTGAAAGGATACTTGAGGAGAATCATGCAACATCAAATTTCGAAACATAAATTAAAATTGTTTGATAAGTTTCTATATTTACCGCGAATCTCTTATTATGCATTTCCATTTGAAGTGTTTAATTTGGTAACAATAGGGCTGAATAAATAAAACACAAATGCAAAGAAAAATACATTACATAGTCATTTATAAAAAAACAACACACATAAACAGAATGAAAACACATACCCGTTGCAGAACCTAGCTATTTGTTACATCACGAGCTCTCAATTTTCCTTCTTCTGATTTTCTTATTCTATTGTTTACACTTTCACAAGCAAGAACATACTCTATATGAACTCAGTATAGTGTGTAGTGTATTGTGTAGTATATCGCCTCTCTGTATATATATATTTTCCCCTGTGAATGTGCATGTCCTTTTTATATATTTTTTGTTGACCTTTTATTTCTCATCAGTCTCGTTTTCCCATCATTGTTCTTTATTGAAAATGAATTATCTTAACTCCCTATTAACTTCAATTAAGAAAGAGGGGACAAAGTTACAGTACCAGGATGGACGAGGATGCAACGTGAGAAGAAGGAAGATCAATTGTAGTTAGGAATGCGAATGGGTAATAGAGAGCATCGTGGAGAAAGAGAGTTATGGGAGTGAATGAGTGTACAATTATGGTGATGTGGGAAGAATGAACGTGTAAATGGAGAGAGTGAGAAAATAAGAGTGAATAACATTAAGAGAAAAGAATATGCAGGGTCGTGAATGGTATGTATTAATGGCAAGAGTGAAGGTGGACGTTAACCATGGAAGAGAGAAGAGAGTAAAAATTAATGTGTGAGTGAATTAGAGTGAATGTTTCAAAGGAGGGAGAGCGTGTAATAATGAAAGCAGAGAGAAAGCATATGTGAATTTATGAAGATGCTGGGACGTGAATAGCAGGAGAGAGCTGCATGGGAAAGAGAGTGAATGTGGTAATCTAATTAATAGAGGTGAGGGGTGTGAGTAGCAACCCCACACCTTCTTTTTCTATGTTTGACACACTTAATGGGTTGGGCTTAAAGCAAAACATCAATCTGTTTTGTTTTCTTTTTTCATTATTATTTATTATTATTTTCCTAAAAACATGAAAACATAAATTATTTCAATAAACTAAACTATTTGAAAGATTATTTATTTACTTTTTAATTTATTATTTATTTTTATTTATATTATATTTTTTTATTATTTATACATTTTTTCTTTAATTTTATTTTCCTGAACCAAATTGGATGTTGGCACTAACTATGAGGGTGAGTCCAATAAACCATCCAAATGTGAGAATTGTGAGGTTCTGAAAGCAAAAAGTAAAGTATATTGTGAAAACCTCTTCAAAGCTGGCTATGGGAACTGCAAATTTAAATATTGTTCTAAGTTCCCAAAATTGTGTTTGACAAAGTTGGAATTGGTTTTAAACCAGTTTTTCAAAAGAAAACCAAAAAGTTTAGTAGCTTTTTCAAACACAACGAAAACCAAGCTTCATCCTTTCAAACCTATTTTTATTGTTTGTGTAAAGGCCATTCTGCTAGGACTTGTAGAATTAGACTTCTTAATGTTCCAAATGGCTTAGTAAGGTAGGTACCAAAGGGTACTTTTAACAGTTATGGACCCAAGTTTAATAGGGTATCATTTTTTAAAAATTAATCTATTTTTCAAGAGAAAGGTGCAACCAAGAACAAGCTTTGGTATATACATAGTGACTGCTCCAAACATATGACACAAGATGCATCTTTGCACATTTATTGAAAAACATGGAGCTTTTGTCACCCATGGAGACAACAACATGGGCATAATTGTTGTAAGTGGAAACATAGGAGTCAAAGGCACTTTACTCATCACGGATGTGTTGTTAGTACAAGGATTGAAGAACAATTTATTGGCATCAATCAACTATGTGACAAAAGGCTTTCAAGTCACATTTCAACCTAGAATATGTCTCATATCCAGTGCAAATTCAAGGGAAACACATCTTGTTGGTAAAAGAGTAAATAATGTACACATGCTAGACATTGATTCCATTGATTCCAACATGAATTTCTTATTGTCCACTAGTGATGAAACTTGGTGCTGACATAGGTGCTGTCAACACCCGATTTCATCCTGGCAAATCAAATTATTTAAAAAAAAATTGAAAATTTAAAGATGTATTTTTATCATATGTTATCATTTTCAAATAAATAAAAAGCTTTAGTTTCATTTTAATGAATAAATTTTTGAAATAAAATTTATAAAAAAGAAAAGGAAAAAGCAACAAAGTAAAATAAAAAAAAGAAAGGAAAATAATAATAAATAAAATAGGAAAATAAAATAAATAAGTAATAAATAAAATAAAAAATGGAAAGTATAGAAAAATAAGAAAATGAAGTGTTGGGTCTGTTTTAAATAAACTGCAGAAAAACAAAAAGAAAAGAATAAAACCCATTAAGAGATTCAGTCAGAAAATAATTTGTCTTTGAATAAAGCCCAAATTAATAAAGGATTCATGTTGAAAAAAATAAATAAAGTAAATTAGTTTACTGAGGTCCAGTCCATCAAAAGTGTGTTCAAAAAGGAAAATAAAATTGATATTTTGTACCCTTTCTTATTAAAGTCTTGTCACGTCACACTTTCTCTCTCCACTTAATAATCGGACTGCCTTTTCAAGCACCCATTTTTAATGCACGAAAATTAATTTAAAATTAAAAAAATTAATTTTTGGATATTTGAATAGATTGGCTGGGGAAATCTAATAATAATTGGTGATTATTCTGCTTAATTGCAAATAATGATATTAATTGGATATTATTCCGATTAATTGCAAATAACTCTAATTAATTCTGATTTATTCTTCAGCTTTATCTCAAGGCATTAAAATGAAATTAGCGGGCAGATTCATTGGGATTAATGGGCAGACTCATTGAATTGATGGAATAGAGCAATTGAGGGGTCTGAAGAAATTTTATAAGGAAAAAAGACCAGAATAAAAAGACACACGTTTTTGGAGAGAGACAACAAAAAAATTACAGTGCTGAAAAAATTAGTGTGCGTGTAGAGTTATCAAGGGCATAAGGAGAAGAGGAAAAAGTTTAAAGTTCTCGATTAGTGCTTCAACGGATAAGTCCAGTCCAATCGCTTTACTCTTGTATGTTGTTATACGTAATGTGATTATTTTGATTGCTCACTTGATTCCTTTACTCCTCTACGTAATGTGATTGTTTTGTTTGAGAGTTACTATGGTATCTTGAGATTCAGCCCTTATGTTTGAGAGTTACTCTAATTTCTTTAGATTTTCTCTCTCTCTTATGGTGGTGATAGGGCATAGGTTGGTAATGATCAGTTGCTCTCAAACTATTCCTCTCTGGTCTTTCATCCTCACTACTAAATATTTGTTTGATGAGCTAGCTTTGGATTTAGACTTGTGATCCTTCTTCTTTAAGGTCTTGATTTCTTCTACCATAATAGCAAATTGTACATCAGTATTGAATTTCATAACCCGAAGTTCTTCTAATATTTTTTGAAAATTTGATGTATTGTCTTGCGACTCATTGCTACTAGGGTGAAAGGAATGTTTAGACATCTTAAATTTTGTGAAGAAGTGTTCTCAAGATAAGACAAACTAGTCTAGCATACTAGGGGTTCTCCCAGGAAAGTGAGGTGCGTCACTTGGACAACTTAAGTACCAAGACTTTCCTTAGCTAGAGCCTTGCCCAATGTACCTTTCTAATTGTTCTTACAATGAGATCACTAAGTCCCAAACAACGAAGGTGACTCAAGAAAGTAAAACTAGTCGGTTTGCAAAATTGAAAGAAATTAAAGAAGTAAATCAAAGCTTGGAAAACTTAAACTAGTCGAATCCTAAGGTAAAGTTCTTTGGTAGCAAGGACCTTAGAAACAATCCACCGTCTACACGTAATGCTTAAACTAGCCGAATCCTAAGCTGAAGTTCTTTGGCACCAAGGATCTTAGAAACACTTCACCGTCTACACGTTTGAATTATTCCACTAAGTATAAGGAGTTTTAAAATTACAACTCTAATGAATACAATGAAAAGTGTTGCTGAAAATTTAAAATTCCTATACTATGCACTCCTTGTGTCGGTTCTTTGCCTCACTAGTGTGTCACTCTTTTCTCTTTGTGTGCTTGTTCAATAAGCTTTTCTGCACATGACCGTCATTTCACATTGTGGATCATTCTCCAATAGTGCTTGGGAGTTTCGCCCTTGATGTATTGGCTAATTCAACTCAAGTGGTTCACCAAAGTACTATTTCACCATGAGGTCACAAATACAAAGCAATAAAAGCTAATTTGAATAGCACAACTCAAAAGGATTATACAATTGACAAATTCAAAGAATGCAAATAAAATTGACAAACAAGAAATTAAAGCTTTAGAATGGAGGTTTAACACTCAAAGAGATGATCTAAGAATGGCTCTATAGTAGATTAAAAAAAACAGCAAACAAAAACTAGAATTCCAATTCTAACAACAGTTCTTGCGTGATTTATGATTTTATCTATAGTTCTTCTTTTGTCTCCAAATTTTGACCACAATTCCACAACAGCACAAGGATCATCTACACAAAATTTCAAAAATTTAGGATCAGTACTGCCTTCAGAATAAATCCAGTACAGAGAGCTTTTTTTTAGTTCACTAATACGTTTTTCCAGTTTCGGTCGTCTTCGGGCAGTAGTGTTTGTAAAGTTTATCACAGTCCGAATTTTTGGAATTAGGTCATGAAATTTTTATCATATGTTTCCAACACATCACGCTCAAGTCATAAAAATTTTGAGATCCAAAAGGTCTGGAATTGTTCCCAGTAAATCAAAAACAGAGGCGTTCTTACACTGTCTTCAGTAATTTAATCAACAGTGAACATTCGGCTTTTGCAATTTATCATTGTTTTTACAAATTGAATTAGAATGCGCCTTTTTCACAATATTTTCTATACATCTCAAAGTAGCTTCACACAAAATTTCAATTACAAATACACAATAGTCTGTTTCTAGTAAATTAACAAAGTCCAGTGACCTTAATCAGCAAATAACAGTGCAGGAAAATGAAACCTAAGGATTCCAACAAAGATTAGAGCAAACTACAAAGATTTGGCCAAAAGAGATGTTATGTTCAAAATTGGAAAACTTTGGATGGAGTACAGATGCAAGCTTTGGAATGAGTTTTATGGTCCTCTGCTGACCAGAAATGACCTTATTAAGAATGTTCCAGAAGGTCTTAACATGGAACAATGGGTTGTGTTTGTTGATTATCGACTGAAGCCTTCCACAGTGGTAAACACTCACTTTTGATAAGTCTGCTTGAGTTAAATTTGTATTGCACTAATTACGTTTAATTTCCATTTTGTAGACCCTGTGTAATAGAAATAGAGATATAAGGAAGAAGCAAACTATTCCTCATACTGGTGGTGCTATGTATTTATCAAGAAGAAGGGATAATTTGTTATATTTGTACATTCAATTATGAATTTTGAATTTCACTATATACATTAACTTTTGAATTTTCTTATATAATCTTTCTTGGAACATATAGAAAATTGAGACTGGTAGGAATATCGGAAGAGCTGAAATGTGGAAGATCACACATAATAGAAAAAATGGCACCTATGTCAATGATGAAGCTTTGGACATTGGGGTAAAATGTCAACCTGATGAACTTTTTTAAATCACCAACTGCTGATTTAATTGCATATTAATGTTGTTTAGTTGTTGTTTAAGTTCTTAAGGATCACATCTATTACATATGTTGTTTTTGCAGGAAAAAATTGATAGTTAATGTTGATAAATCCAAAAACTGCATCAGATATATCTCCAAATAATCCAGTTGGTGTTATATTTGGTAAAGAGCGTCCAGGTCGGGTTAGAGGATTGTCGTTTAGAGCTTGTTCTACTCCTATTTTTAAGAAGACTACAACAAGAGTAATTGGTATGAATCCTGCTTCCTCAAGTACACCTTCAGCACAAGTTGAGGATAAGGTAGTCAAGATGGAACTGAGCTTGCAACTCTGAAAGAACAAATGAATTCCTTGCTTGCCTACATTGCTACAAGATCGGATGTTCTTAAACATGTTGCTGCCATGGCACCTAGTTTGGTAAGTGCCTCAAATACATTCTGCTATAGTATTAACATGTACATCCTGCTGTAGTATTTAATTTTCTTTGTTGTCATTATTTCAGGCATCAGATGTTGCAAGTGGTGCTCCATCCCTAAATCGCATTATAGTATCAAGTGGAGGCTGCAAGACAGATTAAATATATATGTTTTTTTTTGTATTTCATAAGGGAAATAGGTTTGAACAATTAGAAAGTTGTAATAGTGTCTTGGAACATAATATTTTGGGAACTGTGTTAGAACATATAATATGTTGGACTATAAATTATTTTAATGTGATATTTTGTTATTACAAAATTTGTGTTATTTTAGTTCTGTTCTATTGGATATGTATGTAACATGTAATTATGAAATCTAATACATTATGAAATACTACTGGATATAACTACTGGATATATTACAACTGGATATATAGTTATAAAATACTGAATATATATTTTTTATTTAATATTAAAATTACGACAGTTTGAACTAACGTATTATCATTCAACATTAATTATAATATAGCCGTAATAAGCGTCGTATTATAACGTTCATAATGGCGATCAAAGGTATCATTTATGGTTGTTGGCAAGAAAAATAATTATGACAA
>Ga0209700_100738_pt1 | contig 65096 bp, 41 predicted proteins | sample SiratroredBW_FD_187528 | JGI IMG/M metagenome (GOLD analysis project Ga0209700, IMG submission 187528) | Root nodule microbial communities of legume samples collected from California, USA - Siratro red BW (SPAdes) (version 2) | ecosystem: Host-associated > Plants > Roots > Nodule | place: USA... | reverse complement strand
TTGTAAATCTAATCACTTCAATTCTTTTCACTCTTATAAGCTAAAAACATTATTTCGTTAGCTTACCCTTGCTTTTCTTGTTGTTTTGTGAACTGCGATGATTGTACTATGTACATGAGCAGGTACAGATGCAGGTTTAGGAGCACCTTAAAGATGATATACTCTTAAATCGATCTCCTTTTATCTTGTATATATGTTTTTGTTGTAGTTAAAGACTCTATGACCTTGAGATGATTTTCCTTTTGTCATGAGAATAGTTATACATAACTCTGATGTATCTGAACACTTTTTGTAGTATCTTGAACCTTAAATGGATGTTAATACTTGGTAACAGACACAAGTTATAGAATTTTTGGGCTGTTACAAAAGATGTGAGGAGAACTTATTTAAAATATAAGAAAAATAAATATTAATTTAAAATTAAAAATATATAAATGTCTTCTTATTAAAAATATAGAGAAAATCAATTTCAAAAGATAAATAGGAACTATTAGCAGTGCTATGACCAAAATTTACTTTATTATCAAAATGCAGTGAACAAAAACCCAATTCGCCAATTTATACTTTTAAGTTACTAATTTATTTTCTCAACAAGTTCAAGGTATACAATTTTAAACTTTTATAAAATTCTTAAAATGGAAAACCTCCTCCCAATCATGTATTAGAGATGAATATGTAAAGTTGGTAAGCTTACTTATTTTTTGTAATTTGGTTTTCAAACTTAGAAGGTTTTTTTTTTTATCACCACATAATGAAAACAACTTTTAACTTATGGGATTTTGATAGAAAGCATCAAAAAATTATTGTGACTTTAAATTTTTAATAAAAGTGTCTCAACTATTTGTTGTATTTGGTTATTAAAGATAATATTTTTGAAATTTTTTTCATATATTACTCGTTTGTGTATGAGAAGTCCATTTTAAAATTTAAAGGTTTTTATTGTTATATATATTATTATTATGTTCAAAGCTGAAAGCACATTGGTTATTCTATTTAGGTAGTTAGTTAGTTATGTTTAATTATTTATCTCTTTTAACCTCCTTTATTAAAAAATAATAATTTTTATATTTTTATTAATGAGTTCCACGTCATCCATCTCTTCTGGTAAATAAGAATATTTCTTTTTCAAATTATTTTGGCATTTTTTTTAATTATTTGCACTTATGTTGGAAACTAGTATCAGAGTTTCAGTTCTGATTCCTATTTTATGTATGTAGAGTTCGGTTCTTGATTAATATTTGACTTTTATTTTTTTCCTATATATTGTTATTATTTTAGAAAACGTTCGAGAATGTCTTATATTATAGGATCGAGAAGTATATGTATGGAGAATAATTTCAATCTTCACAAGTCAATTTGAGATCCATGTTCAAAGAACAAGCCATAAAGGCATTACTTTCTACCAATATTGAGTATTATGAGAAGAAAACACACTTGCTTATTCCTTTATCACTCTCAGATGAGATTTTTTACAAAATTTTAGAAGAATAAATTATTAATGGATTGTGACTGAAGTTTAAGAAGTTTTTAGTTGAGGTTTTTTACAAAGTTTTAGAAGAATAAATTATTAATGGATTGTGATTGAAGTTTGAGAAGTTTTTAGTTGAGGTTTTCACAAAGTTTTAGAAGAATAAATTATGATGAGATATGACTGTAGTTTGAGAATCTCTTAATAATGAAGATAATCAATTATATATACGAAAATACAAAGGATCATAGTCAATTTTTGTCCAAACAAAAAATAAATATTATTTTTTTTATATTTATATATTTTTACTTGTATTTTTATTGTTATTATTTTTGAAAAAAATAATATTTTTATAAATCAAATTCATTTTTCTTTATTTGATTAAAGGTGTTATTTTAGGACGGATATTGGAGGTGTTAACACCTCCTCCACACACGTATCCGATTTCCGAATTTGTATATGATTTATATACATTTTTTTTTCAATTTTTTCTATAGTTTTTCATAATAAATTATGATAGCGACTCTATTTCTGTTTAATATTTTTTATAAATTTAAAAACAATTTTATCGTCGCTTTCCATCGTAATTCTAATTGTGACAAAAAAATATAATAACTCAATTGTTACAATTTAATTGTGACTTGATCTCAGATAACTTATATCATATAATAATTGATGTATCATGCAATATGAATAAAATTATACTCAATCATAAATATAGTGAATATCTCTTCAACTATAACTATTCTAATTATTAGAATCTTTAGAATCCTTCAAGATTTGTTATCACTGAAAAGTCCACACACTATTGATTCAATGAAATTGATATATCTTAAAATTATATTACTTAAATTATATATTTAGATAAGGTATGCGATCTCTCATATTTTATAGATTATCATATTTTATAGATTGGAAGTATACGATATATTTCAAATTAGAAAAATTTTTGCACACTTGCCATGGATTGATAGACGTAAATGTGAAAGTAAATTAAGTCTAATGTTTAATGATATACTTATTGATAAAATTAGATATAGGCTTCGTTAAGTTTTAAGTCTATAATAATTTTATATATTTTGAATTGAGTTCCTATTAAAAATTTTAGTTGTATTAAATATCTATTATTATTTTTATATACTTTTAACTAAGTCCATATCATTTTGATCTTTTTCATTAAGTGGAGTGATATAACTATTATTTTTCATTATCATTTTTTACCAGTTTCTATATAAAAAATAACTTAATTAAATTTTAAGTCCCTAGTAAATTTGTATATTTTTATCTGAGTCTCGATAAAATGTTTTGTTCTATTAAATATTCAAATTGTTTATATTTTTTAATAGAATTCTTAATCAAGGTGATGTAGTTATTTGATTTTGTAGTCCGAAACAAAACTCAACGAACTTAAATAATAGGCAGAATACCATAAATCATCTTTGTAAAAAATGACATCATTTTATTTTTTTATATTATCAAAATTCGTGATATACAATTTAGAAGTACAAATCAAAGAGATACATTACCCGAGTTAGTGACTCAATTGATTTAAGACTGCAAAATCAAAGTACATCACCCGAATTAATGAGAATGATTCAATTAACAAATATAAACGCTTTAGATACTCAGTATAACAAAAAATTTAATAAAAGCTTAATTTAAAATACTTAATTTTATAGGAAACTTACAATTAAATTAAGTTATTTTTTATTTTTCAAAAACACTTAAGCAATTATCCCATGTGAAATTAAACAACAATAAATCTATTGGTAAAATATTAAAAATTTTAAATACTTAACAAAACAAATTTTCTTAACAAAAATTTATTAAAAATATCTAAATTTATAATTAACTTAAAATTTAATTAAACTTCTTTTATATATTTTTACATGAAATAATATACTTATATACTTTACTTTTAATCTTGCTACATTTAATTAATACATGAAAAAGTCGCCAGAAAAAAATATATCGATGAAGCAGTTAAAAACCTTTCAAACGTGTTAAAATGTGAACTTTTAAGATAAGTTTGTGAATTTCAAGTTACAAATACTAACTACAGTACATAAGGTCAGAAGCGTCATTTGTTACATTTGCCAGACTCTTGACTCAGCGAGAACCTTCAGCACGCAGGAGTCAAGAACAACACCACACACCATCTCAATTTCCGCCACGTGTACGTTTTGCCACGTGTTTTGTTCTCAGTGGCTAAACCCTCTTCACTCTGTCACACTTTCTCCCGTAACATAAATACAAGTACTCACTTTGGGACACCACCACCACTACCTTACTTCAATTTGTTATTATTATTATTTATTTTCATTGTTATTGTTATTATTATTCATATTATTAATTATTAAATTCACTTCCAGCACCACCACGATCTCGCTACCGTTCTCCCCAAAATACATTCACATAATTTTCCCTCACTTTCTCGGCGGCCAAACGCCGCATTCCGTCGGAAAAATGACTTGCAAGGTGGCGCTAACTGTGCTGTTCTCCCTTGCGCTCTTGTTGTCTCCGTTGCAAGCCGCGGTTTTCAGCGTAGATCTAGGTTCTGAGTCGTTGAAGGTGGCGGTTGTGAACCTGAAGCCCGGTCAAGCTCCGATCTCGATCGCGATCAACGAGATGTCCAAGCGGAAATCGCCGGCCCTGGTCTCCTTCCACGACGGACACCGCCTTCTCGCCGAGGAGGCGGCCGGTCTCGCCGCGCGCTACCCGCAGAAGGTCTTTTCCCAAACGCGCGACCTCATCGGGAAGCCCTACGCCGCTGCGCGGAAGATTCTTGACTCAATGTACCTCCCTTTCGAGACGAAGGAAGACTTCCGAGGCGGCATGAGTGTCGTCGCGGACGACGGAAACGAAAACGAAAGCGTTTACTCCCCCGAGGAACTCGTCGCCATGGTGTTGGGTTACGCGGAGAATTTGGCGGAGTTTCACGCGAAGATTCCCATTAAGGACGCGGTGATCTCGGTCCCGCCGTACATGGGACAGGCCGAGCGGAGAGGGCTGCTTGCGGCGGCGCAGTTGGCGGGGATTAACGTTTTGTCTCTGATAAACGAGCATTCCGGTGCGGCGCTGCAGTACGGGATCGATAAGGACTTCTCGAACGAGACGAGGCACGTGATTTTCTATGACATGGGTGCGACCAGTACCTATGCGGCGCTTGTGTACTTCTCGTCGTACAAGGGTAAGGAGTATGGCAAGAGCGTGTCCGTGAACCAGTTTCAGGTGAAGGATGTGCGCTGGAACCCCGAGCTTGGTGGTCAGCACATGGAGTTGCGATTGGTGGAGTATTTTGCGGATCAGTTCAACGCGCAAGTTGGTGGTGGAATCGATGTGAGGAAGTTTCCCAAGGCCATGGCTAAATTGAAGAAACAGGTTAAACGGACTAAAGAAATTCTTAGTGCGAATACCGCTGCTCCTATTTCCGTTGAATCGCTTCATGATGACGTCGACTTCAGGTAGCTGGAATTTGAAATTACTCATTCTATGAAATTATATATTATCATTATTCTCTTTACTTCTGAGAAAAAGTTTCTGCTTTGTTCTGTGTAGATCATGGTTCAACCTTATTTGTACAGTGTACTTTAGCACCCTCTTTAATTTGTTTTTATTACCTAGCATGAACAAGAACAGCAAGGAAAACAATAACCAATCTTTATCCTATATATTATGATGGCACACTAATATGGGAAATATTTGATCCAAAGAGTTTTGTAGTTTTCTTTTTCTGGAAAAAACCATTTCAGTTGATAATGTTTTTAGGAATACATTTTCATGTATTTGATTTTTTGGGGGGATAGAGTGTTGTCTATTCAAAATAGTTTTTTAACAGTGAAGTAGCATTTTGTCTCATTTAGTAGCAATCTAAACTCCTAATAACAAGACTCGGTGTTTTTGTGTGGACTTTTACATGAGTGATAAGATTATTGGGTATGCTTGCATATTTATTCAATGAGTACTGGTATTGAAACATCCAGTATGGGTATTGGAATTATATGGGAACATCATAGCTTTCCTGTAAAACAATTACAGTAGCAAAAAAACTGGTAGCAAGAACACAGTTGCCTTTGCTTCAATTGTCTGAGTAAATTGTGACCTGAAACTGCTCCATCCCTTTAGTAAAAGCATGTTCTAGATTTCCTTTGGGTAAAGTTTAGTTGGAAAAATCGTAGAAAAAGGAGTTGTTTATAGCAGTATTTTCCATTACAAAGTGGTTAAGCTTGCAAATAGCTGATGCAGTCAATAACTAGTTGCTTAAGTGGTTAGTTATTTGCAGTTAACTAGCCTTAGTTTACTGGCTGGCTGAGGTTCAGAAATGGGCATCAGTCTTGGGAGTTACGCCTTGCTTGAATGCAGCAGTAAAATCATGTCCTCACTATTTGTTTTAGATAAAAATAATTGGGAAACAAAATAATCAAATTCTTGATATGGTATTTTATGTTTTTGGAACAATTAACTACATGGTCAGTTCTGTCAGTGGTTTACACATTAGTCAGTCATTAGCCATTATTTTCACATTGTTAACTAGTGGGGTGGTTAATTGTTCCTAATAGAATATGTAATAGATGCATCATATCTTCATTCTATCTTCTAAACAAATATTGTATGTGTATGTGAGATGATCTGTTTGAAGTGTTTTTTATTCATATTTCTTTATACATCATGATCTGTTTCCTTAATTAATTAGGATTATAAGTCTAATATTTTTATGAATAAGTATATGCGAATTTTGTTTCAGATCAAGATACAAAAGAAAATATTCATTGTTGTTTTGATTCTCTCTCTCCTTCGCTTAAGACTACGATTTCAGCAGGTCATAAACTGAAAATATTTTTTATCAAGATTTCCTTTCTTATAATTCTCCCAAAATAATTCACTAATCCAAGATAAAAATTACGACCACAATCTTAAATTTACATAATATCAACCAGCTCTTTGTCATCTCTGTTGTCAAGGAGGTGCTAATCTTAACGAGATGACCATGGGAGAATTCTTTACTAGTTATACTAAATAAAGTAAAAGACAATTGGTTGATTGACAGGTTAGGTTGGCATATTATATCTTAGAATATAGTAATATGCTTAGCTTTAGCTTGGTTAAGGAGTTACGTGTAACCTTATCGGTCGATAGACAGGCTAGGTTGGTATCTTCTTACGGAAGAGATCAATTTGAAGATAGCTTCTAAAGGGGAAGTCAAGGAATATTGTGAAGAATGAAATTCCCTTATATGCTTAAGCTTGTCAACAGAAAGAAATAGACCAGTCAAAATAAAATGCAAATGATGACAAGTAAAATTATAGTTTATTATCAAGCTGATATTCTTACACTGCATATAATGTTTAAGGGTCCTTCATACATGGCTTGTTTTCTTACAGGAGCACTATAACCCGTGAAAAATTTGAAGAGCTCTGTGAAGACATTTGGGAAAAATCACTTTTACCTGTGAAAGAGGTGCTTCAGCATTCTGGCCTTTCATTGGAGGAAATATATGCGGTGGAGCTAATTGGAGGTGCCACCAGAGTGCCAAAATTACAGGTGTGAATAATCTTTTTTCATTTTTTCTACAATTATTTTGGCAATGTGCACTCTGGCTAGGGTGAGGTTTGATCTCTGCATTGAATATTGTAGTCCATGCTTGATAGTCGTCAGCAACATTTGTTTACCATATATAGTATCTGTTATGTAAGGGATAAACCTAGTTATACAACTGTATTTGTATCCTGGAGTTTTATGCCGTCTTTATACTGCAGTTGCTCTGCTAGTATATTATTAGATGTTAAATGCAGCATGTGCACGCTAATCTGATTTAACAGAAGTAACTAACCCGTCAGTTTAATTGTTCTGTTAGATATTGGTCAGAATGTTTTGTTACAACTCTGTTCAACCAAACTGATTCAGTTGCTAAAGTTTTTCCCGCACAATTTCCTTTACATTTAGAGTTGCACTTGGCATCCAAGGCTAATTCTTTTTTTTCACTAGAAACAGAATCATACTGAGAGCATTACAGACCCTTTCCCTCTTGGTTTTCTGTCCTTTTCTCTCACATTTTGTTCATTTGAACTTCCAACATTTCTGTAATCTATATATTGTCAATCATAGTAATTCATGCTGTCCAAGCTTGTCCCTATTTTATGTTAACCTGTACTTGCTACTTTTTCCTATTGATTTGAATAATGAAGACAAAGGAAGAGCACAGCTGATGCCTCAATTGTTGGCTCAAAGATTTCAATGGAGAAGACTGACTGCGTATATAATTCACTTGCATTATCACTTTTTACTTCAAATATGAGTATAACTGAGTTTGAATGTCTAGAATCTATGAAATTGCAGCACTTTATTTTGTTGATGTATTGTTTTATACAGTCTTTGAAATTTAGTTTCACAGATGAAGTATTTTACTTGCTGTCCAGCATTAGGGTAGAGCTTTGTTTATTGATATTCTGTTAATATTATTGCAGGCTAAACTTCAAGAATTCCTTGGGAGAAAAGAGCTTGATAGGCATCTTGATGCTGATGAAGCAATAGTTCTTGGTGCAGCTCTGCATGCTGCAAATTTAAGTGATGGAATTAAGTTAAACCGCAAATTAGGAATGATTGATGGTTCCTTGTACGGACTTGTGGTTGAGTTGAATGGTCCTGAACTTTTGAAAGATGAAAGCTCTAGGCAGTTACTTGTACCACGAATGAAGAAAGTCCCGAGTAAGGTAAATCAGTTGATGATTCAATGCTTACTGTGACTAAATATCACGTGAAAAGTAAATTGATCAATTATATTCTCCAACTTTATTAATCCATTGTAGTATTGTTAACTTACCAGATGTATAGATCCGTTAATCATGACAAGGATTTTGAAGTTTCACTAGCTTATGAAAGTGAGCATCATTTGCCTCCTGGTGCTACCTCTCCTGAAATTGCTCGATACCAGATATCTGGTTTGACAGATGCAAGTGAGAAGTAAGGATAAAAGTCTTGTTGTCATGTTGCTTATTTAAGCCTCTTTAGGAATTGCTCTTCAAATAAAATTAAAAACTCTAATGCACTCATATCTTTGTTTCTTCTCTGTTCTTCTAGATACTCATCTCGGAATCTGTCATCTCCCATCAAGGCAAGCATACATTTTTCTCTTAGTAGAAGTGGAATTCTTTCTCTGGATAGGGCAGATGCTGTTATTGAAATAACAGAGTGGGTGGAAGTTCCTAAGAAGAATTTGACCATAGAGAATTCAACCATTTCATCAAATGTTTCAGCTGAATCTGCTGCTGGAAATAGTTCTGAGGGAAACAATGAAAGCATAAAAACTGACAGTGGGATTAGTAAGACATCCAACACTAGTGCAGAGGAGCAACCTCCTGCTGAGCTTGCTACAGAGAAGAAGCTGAAAAAGCGGACCTTTAGGGTGCCATTAAAGGTGAATGTCAACTGGCCACCCTTATTTTGTGATTATTTAAACTGGGTGGTGATTTTTAGGAAAAATCGAAACAGGATCTAATATACTTTTCTTGCTTCGTTGCTGTTTTGGTTTTTGCACATTACAGATAGTTGAGAAGATAACTGGACTTGGAATGTCTCTGTCAGAAGATTTTCTCAATGAAGCCAAAAAGAAATTACAAGTACTAGACCAAAAAGACGCAGACAGAAAAAGAACAGCCGAGTTAAAAAATAATTTAGAAGGATATATATATTCTACTAAGGAAAAGGTTCGTAGAAAGCAATATGCTTATAGTTTTAACTGTGTTAACAGCCTTTATCTAATTATGTAATGGGTAATCTTTATCCTTTAAAGATTTCTAATTTTCTTTCAGGGTATTATACAAAAGATTGACATTTAAGTAGTTGACTTAGTGTAAGTTTATACTGAGGAATTTAACTTTTGGTCTTAATGCTTCTCTTGTCTTTGTTAGATTGAAACTCTTGAGGATTTTGAAAAAGTTTCTACAAGTGAGGAACGCCAGTCTTTCATTGAGAAGCTTGATCAGGTTTAACCCTTTTCCTTGGGCAACTTAATAAGTGTTATTGATAAGAATATTGACTTAAGCCTTTTGCATTCTGTCAGGTGCAAGATTGGTTGTATACAGATGGTGAAGATGCCAATGCCACAGAGTTTCAAGAGCGTCTAGATCAGTTAAAAGCTGTTGGAGATCCAATTTTCTTCAGGTTTGTTATATTTAGCCCAATTATATCAATTTTACTCTATACGATTTTGTATTTGGTAGAGTTTTTCTGAATATGTGAATATCTGTTTCAGGTTAAAAGAGCTTACAGCTCGACCAGCAGCAGTTGAGCAAGGTCGGAAGTATATTGATGAGTTGAAAAAGGTACATCTCGTGAAGTGCCTTAGAGCTCTTTACTTTCTTCATGTTCTTTTTGAAGCTGAATATTTTTAGGGCAGGGTTGAATCATGTCGATTGATCCTCATAGCCAATCACTCCTAGATTGTGTTTGGATGTAGAATTAGGGAATTTGAAATATCTACAATTTCAATTGCTTTAATTTAAATTTCTTTCATTTTTAATCCTTTGTTTAGATAAATCAATTCATTTTTTAAAATTTCAAAATCTTGTTTTGAATAGGGTCGCCATATTGCAATTTTCATTTTTAACGAGAGGGAGAAAGAGAGGAGAGAGAAGCAGGAAAAGAGAGAGAAAGAGAGTGAAAAATGAGGAGAAAGAAAGAGGGGAGAGAGAAAATGAGCATGAATTCAAATACTTGTTGAATTTGATATAATTTATATAATCTAAATACTTTCACAAATACTTTTTACATTAATTCAGCATATTTCACAAATTCTATACTTTTTGCTATGACTTTGGTGCATGTGTAACTTCTTGTTGTAAACTTATGTTGGATCAGCAGAAGCTGTAATATGATAAACAAGAAGATTTTCTCTATTATTCTATTACACTAATTCGGCATGTTTCATTAGAAAGAATGTAGAGATTGGTTGTTGCCCTTGTTGAGATGTTAGATACATAATCTGATACTAAAGACAACTTTCATTCAAGTGGTTATCTGTTATTTATCCAGTTTTCATCATATCAGCACTTCTGTACTAATTTCTATAAAATCATTTGGACACATTCATACCACTTCAGGAAATCATATGATCAAAATACCATGCATTGAGAAGGCGTTAGCTAGGTGAACGAAAAATACACCTCGAGCAATTGCTTGGGTGGCAGATGTCTGAAACATATATTGTATATTATGAATTTGTGATTTATAAGCTTTTACATTCAACTGCTGCCAGCTATTTTGTGATGTAACTTGATACATTTGTGACTTGTGCAGATTGTTGAAGAGTGGAAAGCAAAGAAGCCTTGGCTTCCGCAAGAAAGAGTAGATGAGGTATGGTTTAACTTAATTTTGATGACTTAGAATCTATTAAAGCTGATGTGTCACCTTCAGAAAATTCATTGTTTTTTGGTTCTTAACTTGCAAGGTTATAAAAAGTTATGAAAAATTAAAGAATTGGTTGGACGAAAAAGAAGCTGAGCAAAAGAAGTAAGTTCTTGTCATAGTACTTTAATTGTTATTGAAGCTACAATTAGTTGTATACCTTGTCATTTCAATGTTTGGTCATGTCGCGAGCGTATGCCTGAATAAACATTTACCTCTACTTTTCTTTATTTAGAAATAATATTCCTTGAAAAAGTTCATCCATAACATGATAGGAACAAATATGATTAAAGGAAATCAAACTAGAAATCAAATAATTGGAGGAGATAAATGACTATTTTTAAGAGGAATAAGATAATACAATGGATGTACAAAGTCCCCCTTGCTCAGATCCAAACTCCAATAGGGAAAAAGAATTCTCTGCCTAATAACAACCCAATGATCAAAAGATATCCCCCAGTCTCCTCTCGGTGCTCATTCTAACCGAATTCACAAAACCCTGTGCTTCTCTCTCTGCCATCTCATTATTTATTCCCTGCCCCTTCTTTTTCTGAGCGTAGTAGACACTCCAAATTGTGGGCTTGGTCATCTGTTGTGTTACTGAACTTTGAGGTCCTAAGCTAGGTTCTATCGTATTGTTATGAATCTAAGAAGTTATATTTGAAAATGGTTTCCTTTCATCTGCTACTGTTAGCTTGTGTAGCACAAAATATGATCAATGACAATGGGCTACATAATGAAATAGTATGGAAGTTGCTTATGCTAACAGAATATGTATGTAATGTGCAGCGTATTGTGCTACTCAGAATCTGTGTAATTCTTGAAGAATAAAATTTCAGTCCCTTAAAATATTCAAATTACCTAAATTCCACTTTTGAGATTTTAGATTGTTCTCCGCAAGTTCTCTTTGCCTGTTGTTTTATATTCATTTTCTAGATAAAATTTTCTTAAGATTTTATATTTGAGGGTGAGCCTCCCTCCCTTTACTGTCCATAAAGGCTGTGTAATGGATCATCTGAATCATATCATTGACGGCTTCATTGTTTTAGATTACTCCCCTTTTTTAGATCCCATTGTACTTTTTCAATTATACGCTTCCGAATATTTAAGAAAATGGACTAGTCTAGCTTTGTAAATAAAGTATCCACTTTTCCACTTTACTGACTGCCAACAAGAGTTTGTCCATTGTGGAAATATCAAATGTGCTCATAACATTTTTAATGTAATTGGTTATTAATTTCCTATTCTGTACTTGTTTCGAAGGACTTCTGGATTCAGTAAGCCAGCATTTACATCCGAAGAAGTATATTTAAAGGTGCTTGATCTGCAAAACAAGGTAACTTGTCTCTTCTACTTTGTCTGAATGAAGACAATGTATTGGCATGTGATTGTACAGGCCTAAGAAAGCGGTGCCATTTTTGTTAATGACCTTGTTTCCTGTACATTTACAGGTTGCCAGTATTAACAGAATTCCCAAGCCCAAGCCTAAGGTTCAGAAGCCTGTAAAGAATGAAACAGAGAGCAATGAACAGAATACGGATGATTCCAATTCTACCTCAACAGCCAGTTCCTCTTCAAGTGATTCATCTGCTAACAATTCAGAAGGGACAAACGAAGAAGAAACTGTTACTGAGCAATCCGAAGTTCATGATGAGCTATGATTAAATGGGAATATGCATTTCAGTCAAGTTTTAATCATGTAGCTGCAGAGTTTTAATAGTCAGAGATGTAGAATGGTAATGGTAGAATTAATAGGTGAAAAGGAGGCAGTGTCAGTTCTCAGCTAGCAGGATAATAGAGTTGAGGCAACATTTGCTTGCTGGTTGAGAGCTAAATTTTTGAGGTTAGATGGGTCCTACTGTAGAAGATGATTAATTACCCTTTTATATTTAAAGGGACGACTTATAATTTACAGCCATATGAAAAGTTGTATCTGCTGAGACACAATGTGATAGGAGAAGAGAAAAGACAACTCACGAGACTTGATTTGTGATATGAACATCATATACGAATTTTGCTTCAGTATCAAACAATTGTAAGTTTTTCTTGTTTACTTTATGTGGTTAATGGAGACCACATATTAACAATCCACACATCATATTTAATGTGAGGTACTTACATTTAGATCAAGTTTTCCCTTTTTTAAGTTTAAAAGTAATTATTTTAATCTCTCAAATTGAAATATAATATTTTTAATTTCAAGATTTGAAATTTATTTTCTTAGGTTCACTTGAGGTTATTTAAAAATTTTACCAATTTTAAAAATACAAGGTATAGTTGTCCCGTACTCTCAATTGTAGATTTTTTAAATTATGTCCAAACATCTCAACCTCATAAAACGCTTGGCAAAATCTCACTTAGGAAACATGGAAAAGGGACAAAATGAGAGAGAAAAAGGGTAGAGTGGGAAGATGAGAAATATAAGTTGCTATGATTTTTATTTTTCTTTACTGGGTTTGGTGAATTTAAAATTATTGTAAAATGTACTTAAAAACATGCACAAGGCCATATATAATTCATTACTTGATACAGATCAGTAATCTACCAAGTTGCATCAATGAGTGTAAGGTTTAATGTAGGATATGAATTTGTTATGTTTGGGGTTTAAGGGTTGACTACAGCATCCAACTTTGGGTTTAATGTAGGATTAGATGTCTTGATTTGTTCTTCTGTCAATCTTATGACTTCACCTACACTTGTAAAAGAAACAAAAGATATTTTGACTCTAGTAAATAGATAGAATTGAAAACCTGAATAAATTACCCCAAAGCGTTTTTGTGATTCTATACTAGGTGGCAAAGCATATTTCATGAGCTATGTAATGTACCTGTACATGGCTTCCTATAACTATCGCAAGTATTAGTAAAATTTAGTTGAGCCAAGTGAACTCATCTAATGGCGCCAAATGATCTATTCCATGAGCTAACTAAAATTTAGTTGAGCAAAATTATCACCACCGGACCATTCGAGATAAATGATGTTTCTATTTCACAAGTACGTAGAAGAATAAGTCGTGATTCGAAATGTAATCAAGTTTCTAATTACATTTGTACTTTATTTATATTCATAAAAATATCTTGGTGAAGAAATTGTATCTATTTAGATCTGTCATGTCTTATTTTTATTTATAATTTATATACGATCAAATAAATCAAATTAAAAAATAAAATAAGCACACTTTAAAAATAGTTTTTTAGTAAAAAAATCATTAAAGTTAATATTGATAATAAACAAATGAATATTTAAATTACAGGTTATGACTGGTAAGAATGTTACCTTCATATATTTTACAGGTTATGATTGTTAAAAAAATATACCCTCATATTTATTTTATTAAAATATATGTAAAGTATTTTTAATTTGTTGGTTTACAGACTTTTCAATGAAGTTTACCTAAAGATAAAAATCAAGTCTCACTAAGAGGTGATTCCCTTCAATGAAAAGGAAAAAGGTATATCATAGTAATAAAACCTCTTGTGACATTGCTTTTTGTTTTGCGTTTACTTGAGTTTGAAAAAAGAAATACCAAATGAAATCACTCAATTGTTTCCCAAAACCTCATTCAATAATTAATACTAAAGGATCCATATTTGATATCTAAAAATGATACTTTGATATCTAGTCATGCATGTAAAGGAATACTAAAGGAATTCAGAGTAACAAAAAAATCTACATAATCCGATCAGACATGGAGGGCAGCCTTCTGAAGAAGTTAACCGCCGGCGAGGGCAGGCGGTCACGGAAGACAGGGTGTCGGAGATAGTAAAACCCACAAGCCATGGCCACCATCTTCGAGGGCACCAAATAAAGCACCATTGCCACCACCAAGCACATGAACACAAACATCCCAGTCGCGCGTGGATCCCGCCACGTCACCACCGCCTGCACGCGCTCCCCCTGCGTCGCCAAATCCCCCAGAACCGTCTGCACGCGCGCGCCTAGCGTCCGCAGCCTCTCATACCTCATCCGCACCACCTCACTCGCCCTCCCACTCGGCGCCGTGTCGAACTCCTCGTCCAGCTCCTCTCTCTCCACCACCTCCGCTTTCGAAATCTTCGGATCAAAATGCGGGAGCGGGTCACGCGCCCGGAACCTGTAGTTCCACGCGCCCACCACAAATACGTAGAAACAGAAAGTGGGAATAATGAGTTCAGGGAACCACACCAGCATCACCAACAGCGCGTGCACCAAAACCGTGGCCGTTGGATTCCTCCATCCACGTGTGTCCTCTACCCACCGCACGATGTCGATCACCCCCGCCACCACGTTTATTATCCTGTACCAGTTCGCGCGCACTTTCCTCATGCTGAAGTTGTGCGAATCCGCATCCAGCATGTAAAACACCACTTCCTTCCTCAGCGCTGGCTCCGCCCTCGCCAAGTGTCCCGCCACCATTCTCACCGCCGTGCTCCGCAGCGCCTCCTGCTGCACCACCCCCAACGGTTTTATGTGGTGCATCAACGGTAGCATCGGCTGCAGGTACAGCTGGAGGAGATCCAACCGTTGAGTGGAGCGAACGAACCTGATCGCTATCTCGATTTCGCCCATTTTTTTCAAGCCCGCGTTGGGAGTTAGCACCAGCAACGGGTACGTATTTCTGTACACTGTCCTTGTTTGCAGCGTAGAAATACGCACTCGTACTTTTCCAATACGGAAATCGGGTTCACCGGCGTTTTGATCACTGCTCTTATCGTTGTCGTTATCAATTATCAATGGCATTGTCCAGCTATCGAATACCCCGATAGTTAAAACAGTCGAAGGATCGTAAACCTTCCACGTGTACTGTTCGTTCCATCTGGGTTCTGTGCTATCCGAAACTGTTCGTGTACGAACCCATTTGTTGCCGTACTTGGCCACGCAATACGCGTTGGTGGTGCTTTTACCATTTACAGTCTTCATGGGTACCAAGTTCTTGCAAGCGATGATGCCGAGCTCGCACGTGCCCACCGGAGGCTTCCAGAGCTGTCTGGCCGTGGGGCGGTAGTCGCTGCACACGTGCGCTGCCTCATCCATCACGTGATATCCACCGTCGAAGCACAAGCGCAGGTGCACCCTGGGCTTGTTCTCCTCCTTCTCGTTGGGGTTGTCGAACGTGAACCACCGCGACGGGACCATCCGGTCGTCCACCCTCCTCTCTATGGCGTGCAAAGGTATTCTGAGCACCCCCATTGTCGCCGGAGCGTCCGGTTGGCGGTTTTCCAAAGTGAAGACGAGGTGGTCGCTGACTGGCTCTGCCACCACGAATATGAAATCTTCGCTGTTCCATGAAACGTTGCCGTTTCGAGTGAGCACCGTTTTGGATTTGAGCACCTGGAATCCGAGTTTGGCCTTTACTTGAAAACAGGCTTCCTTGGAGGAGTTGAAGGGCAGCGAAAGAAGGTCTTGAGCCTCAAGGAGAGTGGCGCGAAGGTACCACAGTTTCGGTGACTGATAAACTTTGGCTCTTGAGTTCACGTTGGCGAAGGTATCGCTCTTCCACGCGTCGGGGAAAGACTCGTCAGCCTGTGTTCCCATCCACGTGGCAATCATGATGTCGCCGTGGTGGGCCCCACCGCCTTCAAGTCTGTACCACTGTGGGGCCAGAGGGCTGTCCGGTGGGTCCCGCACCAGAATCTCGTTGACGTCGAAACACACTCCCCCTAGCAAAGCTTGTGACGCGGGTGGGTCCCACACGGAAACTTCCAGCACCGAGGAGGTGGAATCCGGTGCGTTGCGTGCGAAGGCGAAGGTCTGGTTCCATTCGAAGACTGTGGTCTTACGTGCGGGCCTTGAGGTCACGTGATGCTGCCCCGAAACGGCGATCTTGGCGACGGGGTTGCCATTGGTGGGAAGATACCGTGCTTTCACCACGTGCACGAAGAGGTAGTGCATCTTCTCCACAAGATCAAACGACGACCGTTCCATCAACAAGCTGCTCTCGCTCGACGCCTCTGAGGCTGCGAAACTCCCCGCCGATGCAGACCTTCTCATCGCCGGAGGAGGAGGACCGTTGCTTCCGCTGAACCTTATTTCCGAATTTGACCTCGACACTGACCCTGCCTTAACGTCCAAATTCACGTATGCTGGTAACGGATCCACCTGGTCTCCACCTTCTGATTGTTCAGGTTCAGGTTTCTCTTCTGCTTTTTCTTCTTCTTCAACTACTTTTTCAGATACGGTTGGATCAGTAGGAGCTTCAGCTTGTGCCTTTTCTTCTTCTTTAGGTTTCTCACCTTCCGGTGCTGGTGGAGGTGGTTCTTGCACTTTCTCCTCAGTCTCCGTTTCGGTTTCTTTCTTCGGCGGTGCCTCCTCTTTCTGTGGCGGAGGAGGAACTGCCTCTTCGTTGACGTAGTAGATTTTCAAGCCTATTTCGCCTTGGATCATGCTCAGCAAGTGCTTCTTCTCCAACTCGTAGTAAACCAAAGCCTCTTCACCTTTGTTGACGAACTGCGAGGAACTGAGACGGATTCTTCCGAGGGAGTTGTTGCGGCGTGTGGCTCCGTAGTTCTTGTCGTGGTAAACGTCGAGTTCGAGCATGTCACCAAATATATGAGACTGAGAGTGAGCATCGACGTTGAATGACAGCGTTTCGTTCCAGACCGGGTTCAAGTCGCGAACGGCGGTCCTAGTCTTCCTCCTCTGACCGTAGAAGTCGACCACCACGTAGGGACTGGAGCTGCCGTGGCCGTCCTTGGGGACAAGGTGGTGAGCGTCGACGACCTCCACTATGAGTTTTCGAACAGTGGCCATTGTGAGGTTAGTTACCGAAGGGTGCGTTTTGGATGACGTATCGTTTGTTTGTCTATCTCATGTCCTAACGGGTAGAAACCCTACTCTCACAAGTTCAGGGTTCATTACCAAACCTTTGAAGCTTTTGTGGAATTCTTTGATTTGGACGGTTAGAATATGAATATGAATTTGTGGAATGGGAAGGACTAAGAAATTGAAATCCAAACTGAAATTAAAAGAGGGTGCTTAGCTTGACCTTTGAAGTTTTTGGAGTCTTTCTGTCTGTCACTACGTTTTATTGATATCTTCTTTTTACTTTGCGTGTTAGGGATTTACGGACCTTTTTTAAAACATATAAAGTATATAATAAGATAATTAAAGGTATGAGAAGAATATTGATCTAATATATATTGATCTAATTAGAATATAATAGAGAAAGTGATGCATAAAGAAATGATAAGAAATAGTTTCGTGGTTTTTCTTAGCATGGAAGGCTGGTTGTCAAACATAGCCTTTGCTTTTTGGCCGTCCCTTGAACTAAAGGGGGTGATGACGCGGGAAATAGAGATGGCATTGGCTTTTGTTGTCAGGCACCCTAATTTTCAGCTCATCACTGGACGCGCTTTAGTATATTTATTCCTAATTTTGAAGAAGACATGGCACCTTTTCACACAACCCTAGGATCAATTGCACCAACATTGCATCTCTTTTTTCTGCATCCCACTGGGTTGTAAAGCACTAAGCTTTCTCTATCATTATTTCAAAATATTCTTATGTTTAATTTTACAAATTATTTCCAATAAATATCAAGGAAGATATGGTCTTTTATTATATATATATATTAAATAAATTTAACTATCTTTCTTCATATTATAAAATTAATTATTTTTGTTTATACACGAGTCCAAACAAAAGTACTATAATTTATAATTTACAGGAAAAAAGTCTTTTAGTGTGAATATATTACAAGATCCGTCCTCTCTCTTCAACACAAACCGACCGTGTGATTGGTTTTATATGAATTTATTGTTTTTTATTCATAAAATCATCCCCCAAAGAAAGAAAGATGAAAAGTGAAAACCTAAAAAATACGTACATTTTGTTAGCAACAAGAAACTTGGCGCTAAATTATTTGATGGAGCTGCTGAAATATAGAAGCATGCATGACATAAGCAGGAATTCACGGGGTTCATACGTCTAATTCAAACGCTAGAGGACTTTAACCATGCTGCACTTCTATGTTGAGCTCCTTCAAGGTATCATCACAATAATACTACAAATTGCTTACTACATCCCCAACTATATTTGTCATATTCAAACAATAAAATGTTGCAATAAAACTTTGTATATTGCTATCTGATAGAGATTTAATGTTAATCCCCGTTTAAATTTTAGTGTGTTTAAAAATTGATAAGCATCATTATAAAAAAGATTCATCATATTTTTAACCAAAACATAAAAAAAAAAAAAAATCAGAATTTCATCCATTCAAGAAAATTACAAGGCCTCATCAAATAAAAAGAAAGGATAATTATAGTTACATCCTCTATTATCAGAGTACAGGCAGTTGCACTGCAGAAGATCTTTTTCTCATAGTCCAAAATGCAGCAAAGTAGCGATTCTGCAAAAGAAAATTATAACTAATTAAAGTCAAAATAATGATTAAAATACTTTTATATATATATATATATATATATATATATATATATATATAATAAAATTTGATTTTCAAGTTTCAAAACCGGTTCACATCAGAAACTGTCTCTGCACACTTAATCATCATATAAAAGGTTGGACCGACATGGTTAAAGTTTTTTCAAACTCAGATTTAGGCAATTTGAAATTTCTGAGACTACAAAGCTATGACATGCTAGGAACTTAAGAACACACATGGGAAAGGAGCTGATGGCATGTGTACAGTAAAAAGCTTACTTGCATCATTGATCTAGGATTTGTGGTGTAAGTTGTCTCAATTGTGCTTTCTTTCTGCAACCCAACACAACAGATAATAAAAATATGATTTAGATAATCCAAACCTTGCATAACTAGAAGGGCGTTATTCAAGGAAGAATTACCTCTAATTCAAATCCATAATTTAATGCTACCCTCTTAACATCTTCCAAACTCAATTCAATGGACATTTCCTACAGACAAGTTTCAGAGTAAGATAATACACAGCAAGCGTGTAATGCTATAATAAAATAATAATAATAATAATGAGTCAAAAGAAAAAGAATTATACGTCCTCCTGTCCATACACATCAGCAAAGTGATATAGTAGAGGTCCCAAATTTATCCAAACCTGTTAAGATATGATATCAATTTCATCTGAGTATGAAGAACAAAGGTGAAAAACAAATGACAACAGATATATGATATCTATTTGGTGATTTCAATTCAAGAACTTACTCCCCCATCTTTCAGAATCTTTGAAATTATTTCAATGTACTCAACAATATTATGAGCGGTGTCAATAAAGAAACACGTCACAACTGCATCCCATGCACCTGCATGGTCATTTTAAGTAGTTAGAAATTATTGTACAATAATTAATTATAGAACCATGCAGCAGTTATCCTCCATTCAAATACCAACTGTCAGGGTTCAAATTTTAACTATTTAAAGAACAAAATTATTAAGCTCTGAATCAGTAACAACTAAGTTTGAAGTCGTATAGACTAACAAGTGGCCATATCGAATTACATGTACTTTTGTTAAAAACTCAAAATGTGTTAGATTTCATCATCTCAGAGACTCATTCCATAATTCAAAATATGTATTGTCCATTTGTTCCGTAATTCAAAGCATAGGTACACACATATGAATAGAATCAGAACACCCTCTTATAGCTGTTCCATAATTTAAGTTTACTCTCTTATAGCTGTTGAGAAAATATTTATTGTTAAAAAATAAAAAATATAGAAGACTATTAGTAATTTCTCCTACCAACTTGGCTTGAATCACTGTAGACTTCAACAAAGTCACCTCCACACATGGAAAAGCCTTCAGTAATTCCTGCACTGCACGATTGAAGAATATTATGATTATAAGACGTGATATACCATACCAGAAGATCTATTGATGTTTAAATATTTCTACAAACTACTAATCTTCTACATTCACTGTTGATAACACAAACATATTTGACCAGATATTACTTTTTTGAGCCTAAAAGAACAAGATTATCACTTTAACCAACAGAAAACTGTGATGATATTCTAATTATCCCAAAGATTGAGATGCCAGGTGAATAAGAACAAATGAATTTATATCACATCTCTAACATGCTAAGACAGCTCCTCATGTATGAGCCTTTTAGGCTTCAAGAGAGGACAGAGCAGAAGACTGCCAACCATGCCTTGAAACTTAAGTTGTTTTTTTATTTTTATTAGATGAATGGAGTTGTATGGATCAAACACGATCACTTGAATTAATAATATTGTTATATGACTATTATGGTTTGATCCCAAACTTATTATGATGATATCAGATGTTGTCCAGAGATGTAATATTCATAAGTTATGATACCATATCATGAAAAAACTATCCCAAAAATTTAAGTTATTAGAAGAAGACACATGAATCATTTTATATTACCATTTAAATCTCTAACAGTCAATATGGTCCCTTTTTGTAACCTTGTATTCTACCCTTAAATTTTATTTTATTAAGTGTCATTGTTATACCTGGCTGGATGAATATCTGGTATTGAAACAGGACGAAGTTGATCACTGTCTGATAATGAATTACAATTGCTGTGAATCCAAGGATAAATTGTCCACTCACCAGCAGTTTGGGAACTTAAATGTTTCATGAAGCAAAATTGATTGAGAACAAAGAGAGAAAAGACCCAAACGTTAGAGAACAGCAATCATCACTCTGTGAATTCAAACAAATAAGCAATTGCTCTAACATTAACAAGATCAACATGAAATAGATAAGCCTTATTCATACTGGTTAAGAATAAAACTTGAGCATATCATCATGTAGTATGAAAATTCATTTCCCTGACTGATAAATCCTGCATGGAAATACGATGTATTAGTTATAATATAAGTAAACGAGTCAAAATTTCTATATAAACCTGATAATACATACGCACCTAAACATGAAATCTCAAGGGCCAGCCGACCAAGCCCAGCACCAGGAACTAAACATGCAGGTGGACTGCTTAAGAAATTACACGCTATTAGAGTCAAACAAATTGTGCAAACAATCTGCAAGTCAAAAGAAATTTCTGCCGGTATCAAGATGTTAAGTTTTACCTCTTTTCACTGCGATTAGGAAATAGCGTATTAAGCTCTTCAAGAATAGGGTTGTAGCACTGATCACGTTCTTTTTTACCCTTTTAAAATAATTTTTCACAAGCATAAAAGTGGATAATGAATCAACTTTTTCATGATAACCATCATAAAAGAAATAAATTTAAAAAAAGGCAATAAATTAACATGCAGTACCTCTGCTGCCCAGTCCCTAACTATGTTCCTTACAATACATCGCACCTGAGGTAAAAGCAGTAACAAAATAAATATATGCAACAAAACCATATAAAAGCCCCACTTTCTCAGAATTCTCTAAATGAGGGAAAATTGAAAAATAAAAAGAGTAAACTATATAAGATTAAGATAAACAGCACTAATGATGTATGAATTATTACAGAAAGCTACTTTCTTACTCTGGTAAAGCCAAACCAGTGTCAAGTATAAGTTTACGTTTTTTTCTCAACCTCTAAACTTTGCTAACTTCTCAGATCTTGATTCATTTCAGGCAACACTACATATTCATTCAGGAAATGACCTAAATTTCATCTAACTCCAATATAAATTCCCAGTTGTTGTCCAGCCACCATCTATTTTGTACCATAGACTGATCCAAAAAAATGTTAAAAATTGTGGTTTATAATTAGAATAAAAATATCTTCACTATCTCCGTATTGATTACAATAAAATATCTTCACTATCTCCGTATTGATTACAATAAAATATCTTCAGAATACGCTTATTTATTTCATCATATTTGTTTCCTCGTTTTAGAGAGATTGATTATTACAAATAGTGGAGCTGAAAATGTATTTGGTGTGATGGTTATCGATATAATTATTTCTTGTTTCATTGTGTAGTTGAAGTAAAACTCTACCCATTAAGACCCAAACCTTTCCATTATCCTAAATTGACAACAGAAAAGAATAATGCTTAGAATATAATTATACCTTATCTACATCAACTAAAGGAACATTCAATCGTAAAGATGGCTCCAACCATTGTTGCTGAGATGAGGTGACTGACACCTGAAATAAGGAGGATGTTAAAAATGACCGTAGATCAATATGGATGCATATTAGAGTAAAACTAATACTGCAAAACACAATCATTAATATATACTGAAGGCTAATTCTATTTGAACAAGACAAGAGGTAGAAATCTAAAGACTGCATAAGGCTTGAACTTGACATAGAATCAATAAGCTAAAGGGGTACTAAGAAAGAATTGTTTCTTTACAATTCAAATGTCCATCTAGAATGGTATCAAATGAGATTTGAGGACATTTATTACTATCTCTAGGCAACATGTCTCAATTGGCATGACTAAATTGCTATGAATACACTTTGATTTTTTGCGAGCATGTCTGAGAGAGAAAAAGGAAAGGTAGGAGGATGAATGAGATGTGTCAACTAAAAAAACTAACTAATACTATATTGGTGCTAAAGTGCAGGAAGATGTCACAAGCATTCATTCAATTACTCTAAAATGTATCAAAACTTCTCTTTTTTTCAAGAATTACCATAACATTTACATAAATTAATCACAAGGAATTTCCATAACTAATGACCAACTTGGTGACTCTAAAAGATGAAAAAATTTAGAATATCACAACAGAGAAGGAATTACATTGCCATTGGAATCAGTAATAGAACTTCCACAGTATTCAGTAGTTTCTTTAGTATTTATCAAGCTCGGAGAGAGGCTCCCAGTATTTGACTGGTGAAGACTCTCAATGTGCACCTCCTGTTGTTATCTACAGAGTCAAATTTCTAAATGAAAAACAAAAAGAATGATTGAACCAGTGAAATGTCATAATTCTTATCTACTGAATCAAAAAGGATCACGGAGTCACGAATGCTACAGAAACCTCATTTGGATGTGCCAGTCCTTGTGATCTGCATGTATGATTGCTGTCTTCCACACAACAATGTTGATCGGATACAGAACATGTTATTCTCACAGGGGCTGACTCACATGAACAAGCATTAATCCCTTCAGAAACTAAATGATCTTTTTGGGTTGATTCAGGATGTGGATCTTCACTAAAATCTATATCCTGGCTCATGTCAAGTGGAGGTTCGAATGCCTACAATGTTCATTTTAACAATATCAAATATGCCCATAACACATTTAATGAATTAACCACTGACAGACTTAATTCTGACCTGAAGCATGCCAAATATAAAATGAGAGTTCATTGATATACACCTGCACCAATGGGAAACACAACAAACCAAAATCTTCAGAGACTACAAAATTTCACATGCTATTTCCAGTCATATCTGTTACCATTATTAAATAAAATCTAATTATCCATTATTAACTGCTGGAACATGCTATAATGTTCATATGCATTCATTTTATAGCTCAATGAAAACATGAATTGAGAATAAAAAAGATAATATCTCTAATTATCACCTCCACTTGGAATTGTGCTTGCTAAAATTCTAATTTCCTCTTAACATGAACAAATTTTTTATTCCGTTTTAAGTGACATGTCCCGTGACACTCATACGACATGTATTGGCGAAGTGTCCAATTCAAAAGACAATTTACTATGTATTTGACAATTCTATCATGGTTCCAACACAATTTTAAAAGGGATTAATACAATAATTTCCTAAAAACTCATAAACCTATTATAGAAATAAGAAACAAATCCTGTATGTAATCAAGAATATTTAGATTATATACATTTTTTTCACCTTTTGGATTTTAGATAAATAAATTAGATTCATTTTTTGTTATATTTGGCTAGTCTTGTTCATAGATGATTGTTTAATCCATAAATCTTGATTGTCAATTTATATAATTCATAGTGATGTAATATATAGATATGTATTCCTGTGTCCTATATTTTGGAGATTACTAGTGTTTATGTATCCGTGTCCGTGTCATATCTATATATTTAACTGGTAATTGTTTTTAAGAAAACTTACACATTTAACAAAAATCAAAGCTTAACATGGTAAAAGAATCCTAAGCAAGGCATATTGAAAAAAGATAAGCAGTTCTGAGAAAGAACAGAAACTAGTCCACCAAAGCCAGTACAGCCTAGTTATAAGGTTAGTTAGAACACTTTGTTTAGCTAATTATCGTGATTCAGTTATTCTAGAAGAAAATGCTTTGATTTCACAATCGAACAGCGTCCATGGCAAAATTAATTATTTATATACCATAATAATATTTCCTTGATTACGTTTAAGTCATCAGATCCTTTACAGACACAAGGAAACACAAGAGGGGTTCAGTTATGTTTCTTATAAACTTTTCCAAATTCTTTCAAAAAGATATCAAAATACAAATTTGAACAACAGTACAAGATGAACAAATGTACCATCCTAAGAATGATGTTTAGTTTTTATAAAAGTTGATATTTAATAACTACAGTATGATGTAGAGAACTAAAAGTACCTAAGGAATTGCATCTCCGTTTTGTCCCATACAAAGAGAGAAAAGCATATACTGAATACTGTTGAGTTATAACCATGCATACAAAAGATTAAAACATCGTTCTTTTCTTATTTGATCTCAAAACTAAAATAATTCCAAAAGTGTCTTTTCTTACTCCACAAATAAAGCATCATTAGAATCAACATCAATTCTTGACTTTTTTTTCTTTATAAGACTAACAAAAGAGAGAAAAATTATAAAGCAATGAAAATAGAGAATGCTAAATATACCTGCGTAATCTTTGAAACTTTCGAGGATAGTGGGGTAACAAAGCCTACAAACACAAAAAAAAGGTTCAGTAAACAAGGGAATATAAAAATGAACAGAAATTACAAAACAACTTGAGAACTGTGGAAACTATGTGCATTAGACACTTACAGTACACTAGCGCTCTAATTTAGAAGCTAGATTAGGAGTTAATAATTCCTATAGTAAATCCAGGATAAAGAATAAATTTATGCAGTTTTAGATAGATCATTCACACAATTCTTTCTGTATTATCTCTATTTTCATATGACAGGAAAGCAGGATTCAACTCATCTCTTTACCACAAGATTCAATAACCAGCAGCATTGAAATTTGTACAGAATCAAAAACCAAGTGGCAACCAATCAAGAGATCCATTAAGTGTTTGTTATGTTGTTTCTCTTCTGCATTATTTTCAACAGTGACTGACAGACAAAAGCTCAATCCATATAGTCTGAATTGACCAAAGTGTGCCCATCTTGCTCAAGCTTAGGAAGACACAAGCCAGAAATAACAGTGTAATCCCAAGGAAATATCGCTATTCTATGGGAAAAAAGTATGCAATTTCTTAGAAGCTTTAGTTTTATTACCATTCAAAATTGGAGTTTCAAATCACTCAATAATCTGAGTAACAAATTTTTTTCATAAAGATTGGCACAGATTACTAAGGTGAAACTTCTGTTTAGATCGAAAAATAACACCAAAATCACATAAAGGACAACGTCTAAGTTTTATCTTAGTAAAGATTTTTTTTTTTTAAAAAAAAAAAAAAACTGTCTACAACCACAATTTTGGCCACTACGTTTAAGTTTATGAAATCTCCATGATCACAATTGCAGAAGCATTTGTCTGGGATTTCCTACATTGTCAAGAACCCTTAGGAAACCGCAACTGCAACCAGCATTTAAAAGCTTTGTCCTACTCTATTTGTGCCACATCACAGCCATTCATAACAAATCTGATAGTGGCAGAAAAACGAAACAAAGCACCGGGAACTGAACTGTCAAACATCAAGTTAACAGCATTGCACTTCCAGATTCTCAAGCAAAAGCAGAGGACAAAAATACCTTATGGGCAGGTGGAAGCTTCCTGTAAGACTTTTCATATCTTCTAACATCCTCCTCTGCAGCATCAGGATAGCTGCATCGGAACAAATAAGTAAAAGATTAGGATACAGTGTTACCAGGGAGATATTTTTTTGTAAATAATCTCATGATAAAAACAAAATATGACATGTAAAATCACAGTAAAATTTCATAAACAAACAAAAACAACAATCTTTACTCATACAGCTAAAGAATTCAACACCATTTCTGTGGTTTTACACACTTGTAGCTGTGTGCATTTGAATTTCGACCAAGAACCGCTACTTTAATTTGATGCAATAACATTTATATTTTTCAGTAACAGACAGAAAAATTAACAAATCAAATAACACAACGATAAAATTTACATTTTTCATATTCGAAAGAAATAGTGAAATATGAACAAAAAAAAAAAAAACATCACTTCCATCGAGAAACCAGATAACTGCATCAGGCTCTCAGTTCTATTATTCATAAAATTAAATAAAAAAAAATACCTTTGCCACATAAATCAAAACAAACAGTTTCTTGTATTAGCGAAATCGTTACACTTCTTTGAAACCAAAATAAGATAAAAAGAAAAGTAAAAATTATAACAGTGAACTATAATAAAAATTAAAAACATTCAAATTTTTTTCTCGGAACACTTGAACTAGCTCTTGAATCTCAACATCATGAATTGACAAAAACAAAAATAAAAACACACTTCGTTTTGCCTTAGGTTGTTGAACGGTGATTTGAAAAGTACGAAAAATTGAAGAAAAAATGAGAAGAAACGAAGAAGTACTTGAGGTAAGCGCTAATGATGCGTCTAAGGGATTGGATTTCAAGGGCCTCTTCAAGCTTTAAACGACGCCGTTGCTCCTCCTCTGCCTCCATCACTGCTTCTCACTCTCTGAAACACTAGGAAGAAGAACAACTCCTCTAATATAAAAATAATAAAAAACAAATAATAACAAAATAAGCCACCTTAACGGGTACGACTAATTGGACTTCACCAATCACTTAAGGCCCAACACACTTTCATGAAGACAGTTGCATTTTGCACCCCCATATTTTCAAGTTGCACCCAGTAAAAATTGAAATTCCATCTTGTAAAAATAAATTATCAGTTATTGGCCTTCAATTCCGAAATATGCAATCTATGACTTTCAAATCGTATAATCTCAGAATTTAAAAATTAAATTATTATGGAATGTCGAATCTAAAATATAAAATATATATTTTGAAATATATAATTTAAAATATATATTTTGTATTTTATATTATAAATCTACAATATATACTTGTATTTTAGAATATACATTCTACAGTACAATATATTCCAAAATATGTATTAAAAAATTTATTTATTTTTTAAAAATAATTTTGTTAAAAAGTTCATAAAAATTTATATTTTAGAATAGATGATACAGAATTTAAATTTCGGAAAAGTAAAATTGAAACTTCAAATTTTTTAAGGGTATGAAAATAGAGAATGAAGAATGCAAGTGGCTTTCGACAAATCCTTCTTGCAACCATCAATTTTGACTCATCATGGATGTGAAAGTATATACATATCCTTACTATTAATTTTTGAAAAATATAGTCTAAAAAGTTTTTGGAACATAAATTTACCTTTTGAAAAATGTTTCTTAAAATACATTTCGGAAAAATTTTTCCGAAATTTAAATTTTATATTTAAAAAATACTTTCTAAAAAGCACTTTTTAAAATATAAAATTTGTATTCTGAAAAAAAAAATTAAAATGGTTTTTAAAGTGTTTCCAAAACTTACTTTTTTCTAAAAATATTTTTGGACATTTTTGAAAGTGATAGATGCATGTCAAAAATGATAGGGTGTACGAAGTGTTTGCCCTGATAAATATAACTTGTTATATAATAGAAAAAGGCTCCTACTATATACACCTCCACTTTTTTATATAGACTCCCATTTTGTTTCTTTAATAACATGTGTACCTTTTTTTCAAATACATCCTTTAATTTCTTTAATTGAAATTGAGAAGATAAAATGTATTAAATTAAGTTTTAAAAAATGTGGAAAACTAGAATTGTGTTAGAAAGTATAATCCATAGTGTAAAAGAAGAAAATATATACATTAAGAACTAAATTTTAAACACTGTTATTACATTCTATAATGCATTTTTTAAACACACTTTTATTTTCTTAACATTTTAGAAAGTAATTTTCTAAACGTAAAAATAAAAATAAAAAAGTATTTTAAAATATACTTTTTGTGATGGGATGACAATATTATTTTGTTCCTTTCTCCGTTTATTTTACTATTTCATTAATCTTTTGTTCATATCTTTTCATACCATTAAATCAAATCATGTACTAATGAACAATTATCATCCTATAACTTCCAACCGTAGTTAACGTTTCATGAAATCGAATTTTGATTTACTAAAAGTCCTTCAATAAATAAAAACAACTCTTTTATTTTTAATTTAAATAATAATCCCAACAATTAAATCATTAATTCTCCACATGGCAACGAAATATTCACTGCCACGTAACATTTTTAAAAAATTCTTTATCAATTTAAAAAAAAAAAATCTCTCATTTTTATTTTTACTTTTACTTCTACCTTCAAATCTATATCTCTTCTCATCTTTCTAATTTTTATCTAACTTTATTTACCAACAAACTAACTAAACCAACTTTTTCATCTACTTTTTCATCTACTAAGATGAGTTTATTATTTTCTTTAAGGCATATAATCTCCTAACCTTAAGTATCAGAGTAAACAATGTATTTTCTTTATAGAAACATCTTGATGTTTAGCTCCTACCCGCCCTCTTTGTTTTGTAACGAAATTTGTGACAAAACTTACATTTTATTAATTGTTTATCTTTATCTGAGTAGAACAGCATACACCCATCATCAATACAGCAATCAATATTTATTGTAGACAAACCAAGTTTTGAAATTAGTTTCAAGGTTCTATAATAATCTTGAAGTATAAAGTTCTCTGCTGGATGTGTTTCTTTCAAAAGAACCAACATTTGATTAAAAGATGGTTGCCACATGTCTTCCTCTTATCATTTTGAATAAGCACTTGAGTATGTATCTTTTAAAAATTATATTAACTTATCTTAAAGGAGTTTTCACAATAAAACTTTTACATAATTTTATATAAACAATATTATCTAAAGAGAATCATTATCATTATCGAGAATAAAGTTGGCTGATTTTATATGTTTCTAAAGGTAAGGAATGGACTGGCAGGGGATTTTTCTATAAGCACCAACAAACTGATTTGTGGGATACACTTATACAGGTTGACAATGTTCTCAAAATAAGCATGAATTTGAACAATTTTAGGCTTAATCATTATTTCTATTTGCTCTTTCAAAGAAGGGATAAGATGCACATTCCCTCAAGAAGGTTTTTAAAATATCATATTTCTCGTCTTGATTCTTCTAATATGACATGGTACATTTTAGGGTTTGTTTGAATGAATGAATGAATTTGAGAGGATGGATTTAAGTAAATTTAAGATAATAATATGTGAAAAGTTTAGTTGTTTGTATTAAGAGAAAGATGGTGAGATTTGAGTGAAAAGATTATAAAAGTTTGTGAATGGTGTGATAGGTAAAAATTAATTTTTGTATATCAATATATTTTAAAAAAATTAAAATATTTTTTAAAAAATAATTTGAAATAAAAATTAATTTATAAAAATATAATTAAATATTAATATTAATATTTATTATTTTATTATACAAAATATAAGTATTAAAATATAATTAATTATATAAACAATTATTTTTTTAAACTTATGAGCAGTAAATCTTCTCAAAACCCTTCTTCATCTCGCAGAAAGTTTCAATTACTTATTTTTTTCGTTTTCCATGCTTTTGTATTATTTTAATTCTTGAAGTTCAAACTTTCTTCTCCTTTCATCGCTTATAAACTTTCTCCATTATGAAACAAACAGAACGTTAGTGAATATATTTGTTATAGTCTGAGTGCAATGTTTGTTGTCATAGGGATGTGATTGTTTGAGCTACATCAAGTATTTTCATGCTCACTTCACTAATTTCACTAGTTGGATGGAAACAATAGAAAATTGTGTATATTTACGTGGAGAGGATTACAAAATTCTCTAAAAGCATCAAGACTGAAGAATTGGCATAGCAGAAGTCCAAAGATATAAAAGACTCATTGTTTCTTTCATGTGTACTGTGGCTAATTATGAGTATAGACTTTTTTGGTACTTTTATCAAGCAAGTAGGGTGTCATATCTTTTTTAAGATAAATATGCTTACATCAATTTCATTTTAAATTAATCCTAATTAATTACTGTTAAATCTCACAAACATCATTGAATTATTGTAAGACTTTGCATCTCTATCCCTATTGTTTTCAAGAGTCAGTTTATTAACAACCGCAAGCATTAAATCCAAAATATGATTTGAACTACACTTAACAAAAATCTCTAGCGAGATCGACCTTAGAATGAGGATCAGAATCTAGAAAAAGAACTTTTTGAACATGTGATGGGCATTATGTCTTTCTTATCATGTCTTTTGGGCTTCTTAATTCTCTATCCACCTTGGAATCAATAGTGAACCACTTGGTTCATTAATTCAAACCAACGATTCACCCTTGTTTCTTTGACTATATTTTTATTTGCAGTTTCTATTTCATTGAACATTTAACTTGTATCTAACGGGATTTTTTGTGTATCTTCGGAGTTTCAAAAGTAGCCTACCTAGGCCACATCTTCTAAGATAGGAGAGCATCTTCAACCCAAGTCTCCCACCACATTTTGGGAATTCTTAAGCCCTATAAGCATTTATAGGAGGTTTATTGGTAGTTATGTCACTCTTGCCTCTCCATGGTAATCTTTTTTATAGTTCAACAAGTATTATTAGTCGACTACCACAACACAAGCACTTACAAAATTAAAGAAATCTATAAGAAATCCTTGTGCTAACTCTTCTTGATTTATCTCATTTTTTCTTAAAATAAATACATCTACGCATGCACTACAAAGTATTCACCAAATCTTATACAATCCAAAATATTTTGTGCACACTTACAAAAAAATCAATACATAGGCACAAGCAGGGAAGGAAACAAAGAAGAATAAATTATTAAATCAACTTGAGCATGAGGAGATCCATTCTCCCACCCTACACACATATATGAAAGTGTACAACAACACAGAAAGCCATTTACTTCTAATCATTTCAGCAAATTATCCAAGTTTATTGGGAATTACAAAAACAAACCTAGAGAAGACGATTCGGTGTGGCACTGCATGATGGAAAGAAAGCGGCAGAGGCAAAAAGCGATGAAGGGAGAAGAGATGATTAAACCCCTTTAATTTTTCTCCCTGATAAACGTTTCCTTCAATAAAGTCATCTACAACTTTGTGAAATTGCAGTTTCTTTTAGGGTTTTTCACTTTCATTGGGGATTTGGGTTTTCGTTGTAGGATTTTCGCTCCTCATGATTTGTACTTCATGCTCTCTCTCTTTCAATTTGAGATAGTGGACGATTTGGATTTTATGTTTTCGTTGATTTTAGCGAATGACAAATTGGAGGAAACAACGTTGAATGAAAGTTGGTGAAAACCTAAAAGAAGATTGGTGGACAAATTTACATCTCTTTTCAGTTTTAATTATCTTTTTATTTTTTTAATATCCCTAAATTTTTAAATTTTAAATATTAAATTGTTATTAACGGAAAAATAGATTTTTATTGTAGTCATAGTGACTGATTTAGTGACTAGTTTAAAGAGACTAAATATTTGGTCACTATTTTGATCACTAAATTGAAAATAATTTTTTATCACTAATTTCATTAGTAATTGGATCACGGATAGCGATCGATTTTTTCGATCACTAATAGTGATCAAATTTTTTGGTTACTAATTTTAGTTACTATTTAACAGTTTTTAGTTGTAGTTAGAGGTGAAAGGTTACATGTTATAGTATATTCACCTTCATCTACCCAAGTTCATAATTAGTAGAGATACAAAATTCAATGAATCAACCATGCTACACTCAGTTAAAAAAGAAAAAGATGATAATATGAACAAGCAGGTGGAGTTTGAAGTTAATAGTCCACGCGAAAGATACTTCTCAACAACATGTTCAAGAAGAACTGCAAGACTTTATTGATCAACTAGCTGAAGCTCCATTGACATAATACAATCTTGCAAGGGACAGAACAAGGAGGCAAATTAAACCTCCCAGAGGTACGCTCATGCTAACATAGTCTCTTTTGCTTTTATTAGTTGCAGAGCATATTGAAACTCAAGATCCTATGACATATCATGAGGCTATCACAAGTAAGGAGTCTTCATAGTGGATTGATGTCATGAATGAAGAATTGAAGTCTCTTTATAAAAATCGTACTTGGGAGTTGGTGAAACCTTCAAAAGGTCATTGGTTGCAATGGGTATTTAAGAAGAAAGACGGATCCACTGAAATTGATGCAGCTTGTTGCAATGCCAATTCTAATTTCTAAATTTCAACACTGCTTTGACATAATTGGTGTTCGTATCATTTAAAGGAAATACATGCAGTTTCAGTTTTGAATTCAAGTCAAGGTGGAGAGTTGTTGTTATGTGGCTTGAAATTAAAGTGTTCTCCTTAATTGTAGGCATGTTATGAAATAGAAGGCTAGGAAAATTAAAATGTTTTTCCATATATGATTAGCATTCGTAAACTTTGCCTATAAATTTGTTTCTCTCCTCTATAAAAGGATCATCTCAAACATAAAGCATTATCTCATTATAGAGAAGTTTGTTTTCTTTCCTTTTCTTTTGTTGTTATTGAGTTATGTTTTTTTTTCATTTTTTTTGTTGCTATTGAGTTATGAGAGTTTTGAGCGTATACATATGTGAAGTATATTTAGGTTGGGATGGTAAGAAGTCTATAAACTTCTTTTGTGATCTCCATTGTATTTTTATATTAATAATAGAATTTTGATGTGTGGACGTTAAATCATATTTTATTATCATTTTATTTACATTCTTCCATTAATATTATAACAAATCTAATTATTTTCTATTCTTAAGCCTCAAAATTAATACTTCTAAGTATAAAGTTTGCACAATAGAATACTTTTCCTTTTTATGTCATAATGGATTTTTGTTATGTAAAGAATAAAGTACATCGTCTATGTAACTTGATTTAATATTGTTTTCATATTAGAGACCTATTAGCATTGTTAGACTTATATTTCTTATAAATTTACATTTTAATCTAAACTTTTAATACTTTTAAGGGACTCAATTGTATTGATCTTCATAATACTCACATTATTATTCTACTGTTGAAATAGATATTAATATTCTCACTTCTTAATGTCACAAAACCTTAAAACAATCCCATAAAGTCAAACAACACACAAAATATAACATAAAATTTATCACATTTTAAACTATTATGTATTTTATTTATCTTTTGTAAATAAAACAGAGTCCTACCCGGTATGTAAATAAAAATTCCTACGAATTAAATTAACAGTGAAATGGGGAAATTGAAATGATCGGTTAAGAAAAAAAAAAGACATAGAATTAAACCATTCAAAACAACTAAAATTAAGATCAGAAAAAAATACTTGGGTAAATATAAAAAGAGAAACATGAATCATAAAAGGTGTAAAAGGTAAGAAAAACATGAGTATTATTATTGTTATCATTATTATTTTTATCACTCTCATTTAATATTATGAAAGTTAATATTTATTATTCCTGGAATAAGAAAAAGCTATATTCAAAGCAATAATTTTTCAGTTTTAACCAATCCAGCACATGATATTTTGTGGAAAACCTATTCACTGTTCTTTAGGGATTCGAAAAGCCACTTGGCATTGCGTTTTTCTTAGTCGTGTTGGCGTGCCATGTACTCTTCTTTCTTTTTTGTGTACAGATTCTGAAACTCCTCCCACATGCCTTTTGTCTTCACTTTTTCCTATTTTCTTCTCTTGGGTTAATGCAATACCACCCATCCACATATTTTTGCTCGTTTATGCAAATTTCTTAGACTCAAACTCTCCCTTCTCATTTACTACACGTGTTGATTCTAAACGCATTTCATAGATTTAAATCATTAATTCAAACTAAACATCTTTTTCATAAGAGTACACTCATTTGGTTCAACATAAAGTAGCATCATTAACATTCATTCAAACTTTCCCATCTCCAATCACTAGCGGTCCTTTTCATTTATTATTAGGCAGTGGAAAAGTTGTATAATTGAGATGTTGGTCTCGCAAAGGATACAAATGGAGGAAAGATATTTTTGGTTCGCATCAGTTTTAACTTTACTTTACATCTTCTTACACCCATGAATAGATTTTTTTTTTTTTTTTATTACTATGACTATTATTATTATTATTTTGAGTGGGTGTAAAATGAATGATAAAAAAAATGATGTGAAAAAAATGAGTTGGTGGTGCTAATGGGGGTGTGACTTTTGGGACCTTTTCTTTCTCTTGTGAAGGAAATTCCGCAGGGAAGTCTTGATCGAACAGCCTTGAGGGGCATGCATTAGCAACGGTTGTGACAGCAACGAAAGTGACGTGGCAGAAGCTCCATCCATCTCTTGACTTGCCAACCATATTATCACCCTTGCCTGCACATAATCACCCACATTCAATCACATGCTTTTCCATATTCTTCCACACAAAACCCTTTTCTTCATCTTTAACCATCTCATGCTCATACACCTTTCACTTTTATCATTCATAACACTTGTATATTGAAAAAAACATCATTTTTTCATTAAATGGATGCTTCTTTATTCAGAACACCAGTAAAATATCCGTATTAGATGTTAATGCAGGTTTTATTTTTCAGTGAAATAAACAGTTAAGTTAGTTAACTAGTCTGAGAGAATTAGAAGTGATAATTTATAACTTTGGAGAATCAAAATTCACCTATTTAAGGTAATTTATGATTATATATGTAAAGAAAGTTGAAGGGTAAAGTTGAGTAGAAGGGTTTGGTGGAAGTGGAATTTCGAAAGATTGAAAGAAAAGATTTACCTGAAGTTCTGTGACATCAAGCATGTGGCGACCACCACCAGCACCATGTGGAATGGCCACAACTTTTTTGCTCATGTTCAACAGCTCATTCCTACAAGGTTCTTACAGACAAAAGGGAAAAAAGCTAACGACAAGTGCAAGAACCAAACTCCGTTTGTTTCCTCAGAAAAACATAAGCAGAAATAGTTTTGTCCATAACTGTAACGAGAGCACTCAATAAAACAGTTGAGAAAAAAAAGCTTACATGGAATGATGGGGTGAGGAAGCAGAGGAAGGGCGAAAACGAAGATGGAGAGAGCAGTTTCTCTTCATGTATGTTTTTATGGGAAGGGAAAGGTTATTGGTGTGCATGGGAGAATTAGAGAGTTATAAATAGGGGATTGTTTGAAGAAGAGTGAATGAATGGACACGTGGGAAATGAGTTACACGTGCTGAAAAACATGATGGCCTAGGTTTAATAGGGTTGCGTTGTAGCACTAAATGGTTACGTAGGTGGGTGTTGAAAAGCAATTAATGTGACGGTAACTGGTTCTGTATTTTCACGTGGCTTCTATTTGATGGCAGCTACCTTTGCTTGCCCCTTTCAAGACCAAGTTACCCAAATTGGAATACTTGCTTTCCTTCTCTAACCACACCAACTGCATTCTCTCTTCTTTCTGTTTCCTCTCTTCTTTCACGTGATCCAATTCCACTAATTCTAACATAATCATCCTCGCTCCCCATAAATCAAACACTAATTTTCCACAATCAAACCTATAATTGCATGTTTCCAGATAGCCTTATTCTCTATCATCAACCATTTGACCCCATCTTAAGTGATTTCATTTTTCAAAAAAACAATATTTATTCTAACTAGTTCAAATTTAATCTTTGTGATAGTAATTACAATATAGAAATCTTTTTGTATACATTTTTCTTATTTCTTTATGAGAATTTTCACCACAGGTGTTTTATGGGGTTGTGGATGCAGGCTCTGGTTTTAAAATTTATTCTTGCTTTCTATAGAAGGTTTTGTGGTCCTCTGCTTTTCAGAATTCCCATGTAATGAATTTTATCCACTTCATAAAATTCTCTCAATTGAAGAATATATATGCATGTTTTCAATACTAATCACGTTTCAAAATTATTGTTTCAACAATTTAGTTTTATTTCAAAACTATAATTATTATCCAATTCCCAAAAAAAATTATTTGTAATAATTTTCTAGCTATTATGTCCTCTCTTTTTTTACTTCTTTCACTTCTATATTATTATTATGCAATCAAACTGACAGTTTTTGAAACGTCGAATCCCAATACCTATAACTCCACCAAATAAAGAAATATTGGTATCATTGATATCAAGGTTGTTCTATGAAAATCTTATTCGCCAATGGAAGATTTCAAAGATAGAAAAGGGATACAAAAAAGAAATATGCATTGTTTACATCTTTAAAAATAACTCTATAATGTTTTTGACCTATTAGTCTGATGCAGTGTTGAGAATTAGATTAATAGAAAAAGAAAAGAAAAGGAGATATGTTTCCATTATACTTTGTTTAAATTAGTTAATAACACAGTGAAAATAAATAAATAATGGGTATGAAAGGTCTTTATATATAACTAAAGATTTAAAATAAAATTTTTTTAACTTGTTATTGCATTGTTTTTCTAAACAATTTTTTTCATGCTTTAAGAAATAAAACAAAAAATAAAATAAAATAATGCAACAACTATTTCACTCTGTTTCGTGGAGGAAATAAATTATTTAATAAATGCTACGTACCCACAAAAAAAGTTTTTTCTCTTTTTTATTTTTCCTCTCAAACAAATAATAAATATTTAATTATTCCGTCATATTTCACACGTTTTGTTTTCTTTCTCTTGGCATTAAAACAAACGTAAGACAAATTTGTGGGGTCGAATAACTCTTTTTTCCATTCATGGGGTAAATGCGCTAGAAACAAATGAAAACAAGATAATAAATTTTCTTTAAGTTAAAAAAGAAAGTTACTTCCTATAATATTTGATTGGACAAATTATCTACACATAACTTTAAATTAGCTCATATGATTTTTTTTAATTTTATATTTAATTTTTGTATAAGATATTTTAAATTCTAAAAATCTTATTATTTATTTTATTTTTTCCTGAAATGAATTATGGAAAAATTAAATATTTTCTTTACAAATTATACTTTTTAACTTATAGAAACACTTATTCCATTTTTTATTTTATAATTAGGAGTATTTATAGAAAAACTTGTATATACAAACCTATTTAAGAGAATGATTGAGTGAGGCTCTTCATATGTATTTGTAAAAAATAAAAAAAAAATGAAATGATTTTACAGATAAACTATATAATTTTATATCAGACAATTGAGTTAAAGTTCACAATAAATTTGTGGACAAAACAAGTAGTTGTTAACTGAACGAAGTTGAAGATAATTTTTACATGAAAGTGTTGTGGAAGTGTTTTAGTTTTGAAAATAATTTGCATAAATTGTTTTAAAGAAAAAAAAAAGGCAGCGTTTTAAATGCGAAGTTGGGGTTGGTAGTGGAAGAAAGAAGGGTACACAATGCATTGTTTTGCTCGTGGCCACACATGAATGGTGTCTAGAGATGTCACACGTGTCACGTGGCACGTGGGTGCTTTTTCTATTTCTGCAAGAGCATCATCAAATATAGGCACGTGCGTACCAAGTTTGCGTAGCTTTTTTCCAAGATTTAATGACCCACCTGCCTTTCTATATAGCATACAGTGATATAGCACACCACAAAGGTTCCTCCTTTTATGTATTCCATTATTTCTCTTAAGACTTTCTACCTCCTCATACTATAATACTTTCTATTCAAATCAACTATAATATCACAATTTATCAATTTATCAATTTATATAGATGTAATTATTAAACTAATTAAATTGAGATTACTTAATGGTTAATATTAACTTATAATATCACTGAGAACTCTTAAAAAAAAATAATTTTTTTTTACCTATTGATTAACAAGTTATTTGTTATATTTTAGTCTCGGACACTTAATGCTTTAGAACACTTATTTAAATGCTTGAGATATTAATGATTATTTACAAAGGGATTCATCAACTTTATCTAATGAGTTTAAGCTTTATGATAAAATAAAATTTTGTGTTATTTTGTTCTTACATCTTGTTATCTAGATGTTGGAGAGTGTTGCTATATGTCCGCCTAATCAATGTATTAATTTGATTAATATATTATCTCATTAATTTTGAACCTATATGTTCATACATAAAATAGGTGTTATAATTTTTCTAAAGAAATTAATATTTGATTATTAAATTAGAAAATTTATTATGATCAAATGAATAATTAATTTTAAATGGAGTATTGGTATATTATTTACAAACACATGAAATATAATTAATATAAATGAAATATTCTAGTTGAGAAATTTGTTATTAGTTAACAATAAAAAATAACACACAAAGATATATGTATATATATTATGATTTTTTATGGGTTTATTGGCGGGAGAAAATAATAAATATTGTTAGAAATAGAATATATTATAATTCTTTAATTGATTTATTAATAAAATAAAATAATAAATGTTGAGATCCTAGAATATTTAAGTCCCATTAGATGGTCTTATAGACTATTTATGAAGTTTTTATGATAAGAAATACTATAAGTTTTATACTTAAACATGTTTATTTTAGCTTAATATATTAACACCTGTTTTATGATAGTAATAGGATGCAATAGATTCATTTATTCTCTATTAGTTAGATTCATGTTAAACATTCTACCAACCAGTGTTTTAAATTAGTTGGATATCAATCAAGTTATTGTAATTGTTTTAGTTAATTATTTATGAATAAATATTAAGTTTTTAAATGATCTTGTAACTAATATAAAATCTTTATTAATGATGTTTTATATTTAACACTCATTGTTCTTTAATCATAACTGAAACTAAAACATGTAAAGAATCAAATCAAATCTTACCGATCTAAGCATCTATATCTTTAAATATGAAGATTTGATGTGAAGTCAAAATAGATATCAAGAATCAACGTATAAAGGGTTCAATAGTCATTTATCAATCTCTATATAAAACAATCATGTTAAGATGAATAATACAAATTCGATACAAGTTTGTCATTCTATGAATGCTAAAGTGTGTTTTGTGGGTATGAGAAAAAAAGTCTTATAATCCTTCACTTTGTGAAGTTTTCCTTATGGGCTTTGATTGTGCTTTTTCTGAGAGTGTTCTTTTATATACTTGAGAGGTTTTAGTCTTAGGTGAAAATTAAGACAGGTTAAACAAAATTAGTTAATGTACTCGTTATAACTTAAAAATGTTTGTGTAGTCATTGTTTTGATTAGTAAAACCTCTTAAGACGTCTACTTACGGAAGAATTGGACGTACATGTGTTGGGTGAACTAGTATAGATCTTTTTGTATTGTTTGTTGTATTTGATATTAGATTGTCTAGTTTAGTCTATTGTGAGAAAGAGTTTATAGGCTCTATTCAACCTCTTTCTAGAGCTAGTTGTTCTAATAGTTAATATTATTGTTTAATTAACAAGATAACAGGAATGATCCTTACTAGACTCTATGGATTATAACTGACAAGTTGTTAACCATCTACCGTTGGGTGTTTCAAGGATCAACTGATCATTGGGCATGATCATTAGGAAGGATTTGGTGAGTACAAGATTTATGTTTTCTCTCCTAATTCATATCTCATATTTTGCTCTTTAAGGGGGGATTATGTCTTTCGACGAATACAAGGGTACGCTGACTCTTTTAGGTAGTTGGATAAACACTCTTAGAGTTTTCCATGATGTTCTTCAGGGGCCTTATATTTTGGCAACATTCCTACTTTAAGCTCTAGGATCCATTTTTGAAGCTTTGAGGATTTCTCAAGATTTGAATGTTTTGAAACACTGCGACCTTTGCTCTCTCTCTCTCTCTCCATCTTCTTGATGGTAAACTTTATATAGGCATTGGAAGAAAATTATCATTTAGTGACCGTTTACAACCATTGAGCAACTTCGCTTCTTCTCTTTTGTCCTTCTTGCATCTGACTAGCTTTAGCATGATTGTTACATTAAATGTATTCCATGAGGCTTTAAGTGCTTTCCTCATTTACTCAACATCCTTGATCACGGATAATGTTCTTCTCCTCAGAATTTAGACAGAAAATATTACATAGACACACGTTCATGATCGCAGAATATCAAATTCTTAGGCTTACCTCTTGAAGCTTTCAAACCTTGTTCTTTGTGCTTTCTTGATGCTTCTGCAACTCCCGCAATATCTTATTGAAACACTTTCTTCTTTGTTCTAAATGTGTTTCTCAATGCGAATTGCTCTGGACGAAAACAATCTTTCTTCAATTCTTCGTATGAAATTCTCTCTATTTCTTTGTGTTTTCTGCATTTTTTTCGTGTAATCAATCGTCCAACCTCTCATTTAATGTGTAATCAATCCTTTTTAAAAGCATAATTTTGACAATTTAGCACATTGCACTCAGGTTCAACAAAAGAGAGCCTTGTCGTTAAGTGCAATGAGTGTCTTTAACTAAACAATACACATTCTGTTTTGGTTTGAATAACTGAACCTAGCACCTTTTATTTATGTTCAACTTCTGCCTTAATGCAATGAATGAACTGTGCCACGTTTATAACTAAATAACTGGATCATGCAATGATTGAGTCAAGCAATAACTGTTACATGCAATAATTAATGAATCTTGTATTAAGTTAATTCATTTAATACGCCCTGTTCAACCAATAACACCCGTTATGAAATTTGAGTCGACGGTTAAAAATAAGAATGAAGGATGCATATATGAAAATGGGGGTGTAAATAGCAAAACATATATTTTTTTATCTATTATTTCACCCGGATGAATTTGGGTGTTGACACTCTTATAGAAGTGTAAAGGTGCTCGTGTATGGGAATGATTCATAAAAGGCATGTAGGAGGTATAGAGAGTGATGTAGCATTGCATGGAACCAAAAGTAAAACCATAACTTTTTCAGACACTATTGTCAAAAAGGATTCTATTGTTAACTTCGTAGAGGATATAATCTTTTAGCTAGTTTTTTATTGAGGAAGTTGTGAACATCAACTAGCAACTAAGATACTCATCTTCAATTGTTGAAATGACAATCGTTCTATATTTCTTGTGTGTTTAAAAGACAAAGTTTTCTCTAATAAAGTTACAATCTCCACTTGTACTTTTTTTCTCAACCTTGTCTCTAACATAGTTTGCATCAAAGTATCCCTACAATTTGAAACTTTCTTTTCCTTTGAAGCATAGACCAAGATTAATAACACTTTTTAAATAACAAAAAATTTGTTTAACAATAATAAAATATACTTTTCTTAGGTCATATTAAAAATAAGTACATAAGCATACACTAAACATTATATCTGACCTAGACATTATAGGATATAGAAATAAACTAATCATCTAGAAATAAACATGAGTGACTAAACACCTTATTATTAGTTGTTGATATAACTACCAGACTAAGGTAATTTATCGTCTTTCCAAAATTATCGGTTAATTGCTTTTACTTTGCTCTTAATGATTTTTGGCCTAACTAACCAAATTATAATTTCATAATTTGAATTGCAGATATGAAAAACTTTTTTATAAATTAAGATCTAGATAAAATTACAGTACAACCTATAACTAGAAAGAAGGGATAGAAACTACCAAGTTAGAGTTAGTTGTAAGTTCTCAACCTTAATATATTGGTTGCTTGACAAATTTCATTAAGGAATAAGAAGTTCCTTAAATAATTTGGCATTTTCTCACTAAGAAATTGGGTTAAAATCAATTTTTTTAGATTAAGAAAAAGTGAATTGCATGGAAAAGGACAATGTAATCAATCTCTAACAAATATTTTATCACTTCACATTTGTTTATGTTTATTATTATTATTTTTAAGTTGACTCCTTTTAATCGATCTTTATTCTCTCATTTAAAACCTAATATTCTTAACTTCATTCTTTCATTATATGAAATGTTGTCTTTAGGTTTGCTCTCTTATTTAGAAAATCATATAATTAATTTTCTTCTGATTAAATAACTAGACAACAAGTATTTATAGATTCAATACTTGAAATTTTGTCCACTTTCTACTTGTGATATGTTAGTACACTAGTTAAAGAGTTTCAGCTTCATATAGGCTTGTATTACTTCAAATGGTTCTGTACTATCTGACGAATTCTTCCTCCACCCCAATACCTTCGTCCTGCACCTCCATAGTCTATCGGAAAATACAAATACGTCCTTAAATGATAAATGGTAAAAGACTAAAATATCCTCCACCCCTATTTACCTCCTTAACTACTCTTATCCACTTTATTCGCTTCATTCTTCCTTTGCTTGCATTCGATTCACTGCTTCACTATAGCATCTGGTTCAGTCATTGTATCTGTTTTTCACCTTCACCGTCAACAAAAGCGATCTGTGCGTGTGGGTGAGAGTCTGTAACGTCCGCATCACAATCTAGGAGAAGCTGCGTATTTGCTTCAATCTGAATTAAAGCTTTAAACAAGTGAAAGATAAGAAATTTTATATGTTTATTAGCAATTTGTGAGTGGTATTAATGATTAGAGTAGTTAATTTGATGATTGGGTTGCCGTCAACGGTGAATCTGCATCGGAGAAGACAAACTTCGTATGAACGGGATGTCCCACGTCCGGTTTATATTTTGGAAAAAAATTTGTAAATCGGATGGCCCCCCATCCGATTTACAATTTTTTTCCAAAATGTAAACCGTATGGGGTGCCATCCGATTCACATTTTCATTTGGAAATGTGAATTGGATGAGCCCCATCCGATTTACAATTTTTTTCAAAATGTAAACCGGATGGGGGTCATCCGGTTCAGTATTTTCTATTTCAAAAAACATAAGGTCCTTTTAGTCATTTTCACAGGATAATTTTGACATTTTCAAAATATATAAAGATGTAGAATGAGGGTATTGGGGTGCAAAAAAAATTTGTCTTACTATCTTGTTTTCTAAAAGCCCATACCCCTGACACTTATTAGGCTTAGCTATAATTTGTGCTAAAATTACTGTTTGGACCTACTTTACAAATAAAAAAAAATCTTACATATTATGAATTAAAAAATACAAAATAAAGAAACTAAACAATTATTTGTGTAGGAGCAAGAACATCATCTATTATCTTCTTATAATGTTGTTCTTGTTCTTTTTCTTTATCTTCATTTATGTATTCATTATTATCCAAAATTTTTACTACATCCACCTACAGTAAGAAGATTAATCAAAATTAGTGAAAATAAACACAATTGACAATATTTATGCTAAACCCTATTTCAAGGATTAACCAAACTTAAAGTGTGCATAATATGTGTTAGTCAAATAATAAGCTTTTGCACTTTCCAAGTAAAGTCTAGTAGCATGGCAATAACTGCACAATGTAATGGTACATGAGATAAAACTATAAATGAAGCAAAACCAAGAAAAACATAAAATATACTCGTAGAAGACTTCTTATTCAACAAAAATAGCAAATTAAGTCTAACAATATCTACCTATACACTAATGAATCTAAAGCTAGCCATCGAAAATCAATCTAATCAAGATTACTATGTTAAAGTAAAATAAATTACAACTAGTACTTACAATGAATCAAATCACTCAATCTCTTAAAGTGTATAGGTTATCTCTACTCACAAATTACACATTGAAGATGAAAATGATCGTAAGCTTAGACAAGATTCTAATTTATATATTGAATTCAATGCATTGAAAATATTAAAAGGTCTTTTATTATATTATAATGAGACCAAGATAAATGTATAGTCTATACAAAGGATACAAGGATAGGAATTGACAAGATTGAGCAAAAAAATTGGGGAATGATAATTGAATAAGTACAACCAGAATCACACAACATTTTTTTTTCTTTCTTATAAATTTTCATAATTCACCTTTACAACAATTTCACTGGGAGAAAATTGATTCACTCAACGAATTATGCAGAGTTTCAACTTTGCTTTCTTTGTTTACAATTTTATGCTTAATTCACTTAGTAAAATGAGATTTGCAGAATGAAATTTTATTTTTGGTTCAAACTCCACCCTTATTCAATGTTAACTTCTGAAATAGTTTCAATTCTTAAAAAAATCCCATCCACTTATTTTCTTATGGTCTTTCACATCATTGGCTTGCATTCAACTATAAAATCAAAGAAATGAGAAATTTAACTAAAATGGTTGCACAATGAGATTACTTCAAGGGTAAGTTAATTTGGTCACAGTTCAAAAGAAATAATGTCTCAACTATTTTTGAAAATTGCACCAAATTTCAATTTAGAGAGATAAATTCTACCATTTCAAATTCTAGTATATTACACACACAAAATAATGAATGGCTCAAAACTCACTTAGTTCATTTTCTACTCAAATGACTTATAATTTTCATTTGATCAAAATCTATTTATAAGAACAAAATTTCCTAAACTTACTATAAGCATTTCAAAGTGAACCGAATCAAATTAATCATCAAAAGTAATCCAAAACACATTAGCAAGGTGGCATATGCCATAAATTCCTAAAGATAACAAATGAAACATGAAAATACAACAAAAAAATAACTTTTATTACTACCTAAAAAAACATTTTTCTAAATTGAAAATATTATTTCTAAAATAGTAAAAAAATACATATAAAACATAAACATAAGCATGAAATTGTGAAAAAATGACATATGAATTGTAAAATTTGTTACCCCACACTTGAATCATACACTATCATCAATGTAGACTAAAGAAAATATAGTAGTAAATAACGGAAATAACACAAAAGAAAATGCATATTAGTTTAAACAGTTAAGGGTTGTAGAAAAAAAATGTTCAAGGCTTCATGGATAACTAGAGTACCATAGTAAGGTTTTAATCTATAGTCATTACTGTGAGCATCTTTCCATTAGATTCAAGCTTGATCTCCACAACTTCACAGTGAATAATTTCATAAATGACATAAGGACCAATAAATTAATACTTCAAATTTTCAGCCATTAATGTATAGAACTAAATAATAAAACTCTTTAGCCACTAAAACACATTTTTCTCAATGCATTTGGTCATGATATTTCCTTGTATGCTCTTTTTAGTGTCTAAAATTATCATATGTTTTCAATCTAATCTATTCTAGCTCTTGAAATCATAGAAGTTTATACTCTTTAGCTTCATCAAATGATAAGTCACATGTTTTAGGCTTTATCTCAATCCGTGAGTGACAAACTTTATCAAAAACAATCCTAAAGGAAGACATCCAAAAAGTGTTTTGGAAGTCATCTTATGTTTCCAAAGAGAATTATCTAGATTTTTACTCTAATCTTTTATATTTGGTTCTACAATCCTCTTTGAGATTCTTTTTATACTATTGTTAAATATGTATCCTTGTCCATTGGTTTGATAAATATTAAGTTGTAGAAATTCTTTGCATAACTCCGTATTTCTTAAATAAAGCATCATAGGAGTTGCTGCAAAAGTGGATACCTTAGTTACTAATGATGGCTTTAGGAATGTCAAACCTACAAAATAGAGTGGACTTGAAAAACTCTACAAGAACCTTGACATCAGTTGTTTTGGCCATTTTAGCTTCCACCCATTTAAATACAAAAATAACAAGTGAGATATAATTAAAGATATATTGATAATAAGTATGGATCTTAGGACAATTGTTCTGCACTAACAACTTATCTCTTTTTTCTTACTTATTCAATAGGGATGACGGGATGACAATAGAGTTTAGTTATACCAATTTATAAAGTAAAAATATATATTTGTCATCGTCTTCATCCTTGTTGAATATTAAATTTGTATTTCATCTTTATTCTCATCAAATAATAGGTATACATATTCTCATGGTGGCCCAAATATTAATTAAGTAAAAAATAAAAATTCACAGCAAAGGAAGTACAATTTTATCAAAAATTTAATGCTAAAGGGCCTCTAATTTTAAATTTCAAGAAAAGTTATGATTGCATGAATTTTATAATAGAAGATCAAATAACAATTACATAAATGTCAAATAATTAGAATTGAAATTTCATGACAACTCAATATTTGTTTTTTTTTTCAAATTTTGAAAGATAAAGTATCTTGAAGATTTGAGTAGACTTAATGGATATCGAGTGACTTACATCGTTGAGAGAAAAAATAAAAATAAAATGTGTAGTAAAGAAAAGTTCTTCAAATGAAATAAAACTAAAAACCAAAGAAAAAATAAAAAATACTTAAGTTACTTAGAATTTATATTTCCTTAAACGCAATACATCAATTAAATGAAATTATATAAAGGAAAAAATGTGTAATTGAGATTGTAATGGAAGGAAAAAATGCATTGCAGATATTAGTGAATTTGGTAGATATTGAACGAGGAAAAGTTGAGAGTGATGTTAAAGAATTGTATAGTAAAAAAAAATTCTTCAAGATATACAAAACAAAGGATCAAAAAGAATAGTAAAAATAAGTTTTTGGGATATCTAATAAACTAAGAATGTTTTATTAATTTGAAACATAAATGAATGTGAGAACAGGTAAAGACGGATATATAAATACATATTCATCTTCGTACCTAACTTAAAAAAATTATTTATTATTTATATTAATAACTAAGTTTGATCAGTAGGAGAATTTCTTGTAAAATTTATAACAAATTCAAACAATATCTATAAATGCAAATTGTTTTTCATGTCCACCATTGAATCTAAGATGGTTGGGAACAATTGAAGGAAAAGGTGATAATTGAACAAGTTGTAGCAAATGCTCAACCTAAAGTCACCACCTAGTAAGGGCCTTACTATTTACAAACATTTTTATGTTGGCTATTGCTTCCTGGACCCCTCAATTTGAACCTAACACTCCCACAAATTTTTAAAATAATTATTTTACTTTTTTTTAAAGTGACTTCTGGATTACTTGTTCCAGAAATTTTTCAAAACACACTTTTCAAAATTCATGGAATACATTCTAGAACATGTTTTATGGAACATGGTAAGATTTTTAAAACAAGATTTCTAAAATAAAACTTTCAGAACGCATGAAATACATTAAGGAACAAATTCTCGAGAACCGGATTTCTAAAACAAACTTTCTAGAACGTATATAATATCTTTTATAATGTGTTTTTCAAAAGAAATTTTATATTTCTAGAATACATGAAATGTGTTCTTGAAAGAGTTTTTTAGAATCGGATTTCTTCTGCTGATTTTCTAATAGCATTCTCCTTCTCTTCTCATTTTCTACGGCGGTGATGAGGTGCAGTGAGGAAGAAGCAAACCATGCAATTCAGTCATTTCAACCAGTGGTGCAGGAGCATATTAATAAATGGGGGTGCAGAAAGTAATTTTCTTGTATGTTTGTCTCTTTTATAAAATGTTGTGCCTTTGGGCTTATGAAGGGGTGAGGCATTACCATTTTACACGAAGTATATAATTCACGTTACAAAATTTTTAAGACCTATATTATAAATTAATGTGTTGAATGATAATGTTGAAATTATAATCCGACAATATACATTACATCAAATACGAAACATAAATATAAACCAAATCTTATTTAAAATATTAAATTAAAAAAACGTACATAATGTTTTAAGGGTCATGTAAACACTAAATAATTTTAAATCTTGATAATTGATGATTGAGGTATGATTATATGGCTTGAATTTAAAGTTTATAAATAAAGTTTGTTTTTTACAAAAAAAAGCATGTTAAAATAATTAAATAAAATTATAAAAAATATTAAAAATTGCAGTGAATTAAATTAAATGCAGTATTAAACGCTACCAATTAACTTTGTATAGTAATTAAATGACTCAAATTTTAGTAAAATTTAATAATTGATGTTTTTTAAGAAAATTACATTTTAATCCAACTTTACGCTAAAGCCCGTTGACTTCATTGAGTAGTTAAGCACGCTACTTTCTCTTTTTTAATTGGAACATAAACAAAATTTGTTATTTGCTAAAGTTATAATTGTATTGAATTTGGTTCATATATGTAATATATTTTGTATTTTAATCTCTGCATAAGAAGTCATTTTATTTTAACCTGTATTTGGAATATTACCGACGTTAAAAAAATATAACATCACTATGACTTTGACAAATGATAAGGACTAATTTTCATATATAAAAAATTCGTATAACAACTAAAGTAGGGAATTCTTATCACTTAAAAGACTAAAAAAAATGTGGAATATTAGGACTAAATTTGCAATCTTAAACAAACAAAAAATGACACTTTCATAGATGAAATTTGAAAATCATACTCGAGACCTTTTCACTATGAACGGCCCAAAATTCTTTCCAATTATGTTTTTGGTAAACTCAATGGTAATAGATACAGAGAATGAGTACATAAAGATTCAAATTATTTATATGATTATATTAAAAAATATAAAAATTAACTCTCACCTTAGGTTCTAGTTTGGTTGAGTTAATATAAATTAATCTTAAATTGTAAAATAATCAGTCTAAGGTTCAATTATATGTATTCTATAAAAATTTTGGATCACCCTCTTTCATTTGAGAATGAATATTTCAAAATAGAAATATTGCCAAGTTGGTCAAAGTAGTGTATAGAAGTAAAAAGTAATATAGTTGACTTTTACAAGATTGAATTATATCAGAATTATAATTATAAAATAATTAGATAGTTCATTCTAATAATTATAATTAGATTTATTAAGTTACATGTCAGCAGATCATTATTAGACTATTCATATACGTTTAATCTGTTATATTAAAAATCTTGTACTTAAGAAAATGTATTGAAATGTGTTATGAAATAATAAAATAACCTAATTGAAATATCTCTTGTGAATTTTAGATAGCAACTGCGCAAGATCAATTCTTTGTGTGAAAAAAACAAAATATCAAATAGATAACTTTCATCCGAAATTATTAATTTCTCCAAAAAATATTACATATTTCTTATACCCAACATTCAATAATAGAGACTTATTTGAGAGGTACCAAAAATTCATTTAACTCTACATATTTTTTTTTCACTCACGTTAAAATTCATATAACCCTACATATTTGAGAGTATTTATATCACAAACAACCAAGTTGTAAGCTTTTACATAAAAGCCATAGGGATATAGAAACTGTTTTCTTTTATAAAGTTAGCAATAATTTATATAGTAACTTGGGTCCAATTTTGAATTTTACCAAAAAATATCTAGTTGCAACATAAATGCTATATAAAATCCTCATACTTTTACAAGTTATATAACTTCACTAATGATGAAAAAGGAATAAATAATTACCGTGTCTTTAAAATGAACAAATTAAGGTATATGTCTCATTCAATTCAATTTTGTATTATGGCAGTAACACACTAAAATCCCAAGACAGACAATTCTTTGCTTCATTTACAGAAAACATAACCTAAAAGATGTTCAGAAGAAAAAAAACATATAAGAACAGGTAAAGAAGAAGACAAAACTAGTTACTCAAGTTCAATATAATCTGTAAGATTTTCAGAAAGAAGAACATCAGAAAATTTTGGTAAAACAAGTCAATGCGTCACAAAAGGCATGTAGAGTGCCGTTTTAGAAGCTTTTATAAAGGAGGAAGGACCTTTTGGACAAAATTTTTCCATAGAGAAAAAAATTAAAATTATTTTTTTATCAAAAAACAAACTTGTATATAAGAAAAATTTGTAAAAACTCTTATATCGTCCAGACAAACCCAAAGACAACTAACATCTACCGAAGGAAAGTTTATGTGTATAAATAGTTACAATAGGAACTGAGAAGATCTTAGAGTCATTATTGCACTTCATATGAACAAAAAGCAACAAATAAAAATGTGGCAGAGGAGAATGGACCTTGTAAACCATCTGCTCTGTGCCACGCATTACTAAAGAAATGCAATAACATTGTTTAAATATTCTAACCATGAAAACATCTTAAATGAAAGGGAAGTAGTGAGGTTGGCATCTGAAACTTTCAACTATTCAACAATACACATCCAAATGAGTTACTTTTTGCTTGCAATGCCAATCCTCTTTCTCCTACCTCCTACTTATCAAGAACTTGTAAAGTTTGGGACAAAATCTTGACAGCTTGCTCGATCTCCTTCTCTGTTATGATCAATGGTGGGACAATCCTAACTATATTTCCTTTTCCAGCAGTTAACACTAACAGGCCAGAATTTAGACAAGCATCTACAAAGGGCGAGGCAGGTACATCTAAATCTATTCCTATGATTAGCCCAACACCACGAATTTCTTTCACATGTCGGTTTCCTCCCAACTTCTGCCTGAGTAGTTCTTTGAAGTAGAGGCCTTTCTTAGATACTGATGACAGGAAATCAGGTTTTGATATTTTATCAAAAACAGCAAGAGCAGCACTGCAAACAAGAGGGTTTCCTGCAAAAGTGCTTCCATGATCACCATACTTTATAGAAGAAGCAACACTCTCCCTCACTAAAACAGCTCCAATAGGTAGGCCTCCCGCAAGAGGCTTTGCAAGGGTCATCATATCAGGGAAGACGTCATATGCCTCATGGGCCCATAAAAACCCTGTTCTACCTAAACCACATTGAACCTACAAAATCTCAAAGCATATGATAGTTAAGCAGAATAGTATCTAAAACCAAATGCAATACTTAAAGCAGCTATAGTTATACTTCAACATATGACACCTGCATTTTGTCACTCTATGAACAACAAAATTCATGTGACAATGTCAATCTCCTCATCATTCAATCAATAACAGTGTCATCAACATGTTAGAAAATCTTTTCCAAAACAACTTTGAAATAAACTTTAAAAAAAACACACACACACACACTTGAAAGTGATAACCAATGGAGTCTTGGCTTGTTACATACACAAATTTAAGTTTAAAATTTTTCAGGAACACTAGGTATTACCATTCACAGTAATATATCAATATTAGATACACGATACCTCATCAAACACAAGAAGTGCCCCAGCTTCATCACAAGCATTGCGCAGGGACTGTAGAAATTCTTTTGTAGCACTGTAAATTCCACCTTCTCCTTGGATGGGTTCCACAAAGACTGCAGCAATTTTGCCCTTCTTAATTAATTCTGTTGCAGCCTGAGCATTTCCATACTCTAAAAAGGTCACTCCAGGCATAACTGGTTCAAAAGGTGTTCTATATTGCACTTTACTTGTCAAAGCAAGTGCACCCAAGGTTCTCCCATGGAAGCAGTTACTAAAAGCAATGAACTCTGTTGCTGGCTCTTTCCCATTAGTAGTTGTATGTCTCTGATGTTTTCTCGCAAATTTAATAGCTGCTTCATTTGCTTCGGTTCCAGAATTTGAAAAGAACACACGATCAGCAAAAGAAGAATCCACAAGACGCTTTGCAAGTTCTACCTGCAACAATTCAAATATAATTTATATAATGCAACACTGTCCAGAGACACATAACCTGCTTCTATAAGAAACGAACAAAGTAAATCACAATGGAACCACTATAAACAATTACAAATAGGTAGATACAAAATAAAGATACAATATAGACATGTCCAATAATATTACAGCCATATATGATATACTTATTAGAAAAGCATATACTAGATAAGTTGTTTCTTGCCTTTTCATAATGTATATGCAATAACAGAATGACATTATAAAACCAAATGATCAATGGCCATCTCTTTCTCTACAATCTCCAAAGCACAATAAAGTATGAAATCTCCAAACCAAATGATCAATGGCAAATCTCTTTCTATTTCTCTAAAAAGTAAAGGATAAAGGACTCGTACAATGCCAGATTGACTAGCATTTATGAAAACATACCAGGGATGGAAGAAATTTGACAACAGGAAAACTACAAGTAGAGTATAAAATTTGAGAGATGTAAATTAATCTTTTAACACCCTATGAAGACTAATAAATAAGGATTGCTCAGAGTCCTTCGAATTGTAAACTAAAAAATATAAATACAAGGCTCAAGTGTTGACAACATTATGTACAATTATGTTTCATTTGGGACTTGTTTAGCATTTTTATATATTGGTTTAGTTTTCCTTTCCCTGCTAGAGTTCTACAAAAATTCTAATTTACAGAATTACCAATATAGTAAGCACTATACGCTAAGGTTTATTAATGCCTGGTAACAACAACTGGGTTTGCCTTCAATTAGTGAATGGTACAGTATAAAACAAGTACTCAATCCTGGAAATTAAGTTTCTCACGAGCTATGGTAGATCACCATTAAGATAACCATGTTCCACCGCCAAATTTAAAGTTTTCATTGCCACCCACTTCGTTAAAAATCCCCATACATTTTTTTTTTCAAAAGACTTTAAGTGCAGCAATTTTCAATCCAGACCTTTGTCATCATAAAACACTAAAGAAACACCACACAAAATAGAGCAATCATCATATTTGAATCACCATTATCACCTCCAATGCTCCGACTCAGACTTTGAAAAACAAATCCTCATAAAATATTCACAAAATTATGAACACCATGACAGATCAAAAAATGTAAAACGAAGTTAAATTATATAAGTTTGACTATTTATAATAAACCACTAAAGAAACAATTAGCAAATTTGGTGCCCTGCTTAATTGCTACCAAGAAAACTAGTGTCTTAATTCAAACAAACCATAAAATAGCAGCAGTTTATTCCAATTTTTTTCCATGATATCTAAGCAAATTGAAGATGATATAAAAACAACTCTAATACAAATAGACAACTCATCATCTGCCCACACCAAAGATATTGATTGGTAAACATAAAGCATTCCGTGACTTTTATACAGATGAAGAAATTGATATAACTCAGACATATAGTAACATGCCGTTACCTGAGGTATTGTGTGGAATATATTGCTGGTATGAGTAAGGGTGGAAGCTTGTTCAACAACAGCTTTTAACCAATCTACATCACCGTGCCCTAGTGCATTGACAGCAATCCCAGCACTCAAATCTAAATACTCTCTCCCTTCAACGTCATACAACTTGCAACCCTCCCCCCTCTCAAGCACCACTGGCGTTCTTGCATATGTCCCCACCACATACTTCCCTTCCATCTCGATCACATCCTTAGTTTTCTCCAATTTTGTCTTCCCGGTGTTAGGTGCAGCAACATCCGCATTAAGACACGCACTCACAACACTCCGGCCTCTAATCTGAATACCAGGACTTCTTCCACTCAAAGTGCTCTCTCTTGCCAAACTGAAAAATTGGCTGGGTTTGTAACATGGTTGAGAAATTGAATGGTTTGGAGAAATGTAAACTGCATTCATTCTGTTCAATTAAGGGCGAGATTCTTTCACTTCTTCCCTTTAGCTGAAACAACAATAAAAATTATAAAAAATAAAAGATCAGCTTGCCGTATAGTTTAGCCTTCAGTCATCAAACACTCCACCTGAAGAAAGAATTTTCAGGTCACCTATACTCAAAACAACGGATACATTCCCACTGAAAAGGACAAAGAACATAAGAGCTCAAAATCAAATCAAGGTTCCAATGGAATGCAAGTGCAAGACAATTTTGCCAACAAAAGAACTAAAAAGCGCCTCAGCAAACCTATACTACTGTTATTTAGTCCAAAAACTTTTCTTGTGTGCAGATTCTTCCCAGAGTCATCAACTTAGTAAGCACTTATAAGTAACCAGCTTTGTATGCAAAACTACTCCCGGCACACACCAAAGTAAACAATAATTGATTTTTGAGAAACTAATGAGCAAAAAGAAACCACTGCCATCTCACTAATCTATTTTCAATTTTCACCTTTTGAGTATCATTAAATAACCCAAAATTAATTCACAACCAATCAAAACCCTCTTCCCCGAAAAAAACAAGTCAAAGAAAGCCAAGCCAACCCATCTTCAAACAAGACAAATGGAACATTTAATCAACCAAACAACTTCAAATCATGAAGACTGGTTTTGGGTGAATAAACATTGGGACAACCCCATCATCTAATTTTCAGTCTAACATGCATTCCTCATCGAGGAAATCAAAAAGTCCCATTTGGGGAGGTCCGCTTCCACCTTCTGAATACACTGTCAAATACTAACAACAATTTTTAATTTTCTTTCCAGGATAAAAAAACAATAACAAAAATTTCTCCAAGATTAAAACTTGATTCGAGCGAAGCGAAACTAGGGTTTCCACCTTCAACTGGAGAGCAGGGAAACGCAATGAAGAGAACAGAAACAGTGGTAGGGCTTGACCCAGAACAGAGAACGCGAGAAGAACAAGAATAAGAATAGGAGTAAGAAGGAGAAGAGATACCTAAGCGCATATACACGAAGACAGAGAAAGAAGTCAAACAATCAGACTTCACAAGCTTTGTTGAAGTGAGAGCATTAGCAGAGAACAAAAACCTACGAAAGAGAAACAATACCTTGAAAGTGAAATTCAAATGTGGAAGTGCTTTTGGTGAGATCAGAAAGACACGGATACTGTACAGAGACAAAAAGAACATGCAACGCAAAAAGTTCTATTATTACTACTACTAATAATAATAATAATAATAAAATAAAATTACACTGACAGCTTTCTCATATTATACTTATACTTTTACATTTGTTTTTCTTTGGAATTGTGGATGTAATAGTATTAATTCTTAACAAAGTGGACATGGTTTTTTTTTTTCTTAATGCATCCCATATTTTCCACCTGCAATCCTATATTTCCAAAATACAAAATATATTCTTCTAAAATTTCTTAGTATAATATATAATTGCAACGAATAGGATAAAATTAACATGATCACAAATAAAATAAAAATTGTGATGTATTTATAGAATTTAAATAACAAAAGAAAGCGTGTCATTCTCTGCAACCTATTTTTAGTATGATAACAAGTACGTCCTTCATAAATATTGCAAATAATAAATATATTATTTTTTCAAATAATTTATATAATATATAATAATAATTATACTTATAATAAAATTAGACTTAAGAATAATTTTATAAAATTATTGTATAAAAAAATTAAAAATAAATAAAAGCCACAAAGATTAAGACATTAATATTGAAATGAAAGCCACAAATATTAAAACAAAAACAATAAATATAGTTACTATAACCCTTCCGTGACATCCTTCTATATTTATTTATTAATTTATTGTAAAGATAACAAATATATATATATATATATATATATATATATATATATATATATATATATATATATATAATTTCAAGGAACACACAAAACTATATACTTTTGAAATGACAGAGGAATCTATACATATGTCACATGTTTACAAAGTTATTATATTATATATATACATATCATCCACGTAATATATCTCTGTACATATAGCTATAAACTAAGAGGGGCTTAGATTTATATACGTGCATTCAATGAGTAGTAGACTCATTTTATCTCGTGCGAAACGTGCTTCCTTCACCTGATGTTATAAACGTAATTAATTAATACCTAAAGGAGTCATAGATTCAATTCTATAATATATTTCGATTATATATATACACACTAAAGAATTATGTTTTATCTATAAATTTGAATTTTAATAAATATTTCCATTTAAAACAAACTATATTAAATAAGGTAGTTTAATGAGAATAATCATAAAATTCCGAGTAGTGGACGAAGAAAAATAAAATTATGAGAAGGGTATAATCCAAAATCATGCAAATTATTCATCTAACCACCTTTCTATACACCTAATTAAATGTTTACAAATAGCTTATATTAGAAATATACCGTTTAAGGATAATTAAATATTTTACAAACTGATACATATAGAGGTAATATATATATATATTTTTTGAATGTATTAGTTTGTGTTTGAGATTTTATATTAAATATAAGAAAAGTCTTTTAATAATTTATAAATAAATGTAAATCTCATATTCTACATTAGATTTTATAAAATTAAGTTAAATTTAAAATCACTTATTAAAATAATATCAGAATCACTTAGAATTTATCTCAAAAAAGTTATTGAATCTATAAAATTGTTATTAAACTGGTATCATATTATTTTTAATAATATATAGTCTCATGTACAAGTTAGAGAATCTCGATGTAAAAGAAATGTATGAAATCTTCTACATAGACTAAAAATAAAGTATTTTAGTAATTTACAAATTAGTATAAATCTCATCTTACAAGTTGATTTTGTAAAATAAATACGTTTATTTTGTCTAACAGCAAATATCTATTAGATTATATATTACTATATATTACATTATATATATATTATAGTCTAAAAGATTAAAAATATTTTCACCTACTCAAAATTAATACTTAACAATATTTAATTAAAGTAATAAAAAAGGTTTTGGAAAAATAGGAACTTCTATTTGATAGCCCAGATAATATAATAATTTATTTATTGTATTAACACTAAGAATATAGGAATATAATCTCATGAAATAAATTTGAATTAATATCCTTTTATTACACTTTCTGTTTATCTATATAACTATTTCTACATTTTCTTTACAAAACATAACCGAGTATATACTGAAAGTTTTCATTCCCAATGAATTATAAAATATTCTTCTTCAATAATATTGTACATATAGGTAGTGAAAATAAATAAAGTCGTTAAAGGATTGTGATACAAACATATTGGGGCAGAAGGGCAAAGGAAGGAGATACGTGGCAAGGAATTTGGTTAAAAAGCAAAAGGATTGAAAGAATAGGCGTGTGAGGCACCATAAGTTTCTTCCTGCTAATTCCTCAATTTTCTGGAATCTTCTATTTCATTATGTTTCTCATTAAACTTCCGGTATTGCATTCTGTAGATGAAATTTGGTCTCTGGTGATACTAATTGGGCGTTGCTCCTTCTTGTTGGGCATATACTATAGGATTATACTGGTGATTTATATGTTAGATACACAGGAAGAACCACTTTGTTATTGAATTTTTGCAAAATTTTGGAAATACCCATACTGATATATTTTCAATATACATAGCGTATATCAATTGGTGCTTTCATTGACGCAATGGCGGATAATACACGTATGCAGACTATGCAATCCGCCATTAACAAGCTTACGGAGCAATCTGATGGGTTCCATGAACAACTTGCAGCTATTACATAAGCTTTAACTTCACTTCAGGTCCAGATTACTCAAAATACAGACCCACCCCACCAACATTCAGTTTTGTCTTTTGCCGCTTCGAGACAGTTGCGAGTGGAATTTCCTCACTTCTCTAGTAGTGAAGACATCCTACAATGGATTTATCTTGCTGAACGTTTTTTTCGCATTTATGAAATCCCTGAAAATCAAAAAATGGACATCGTTGCAGTGAGTTTAGACGGCAGAGCCTTAGCCTAGTTCCAGATTTGGGAAAAATTAAGCCTAGTACATGATTGGCTTACCTTATCTATTGCATTGCAGATTCAATTTGGCTCGTCCCAATTTGAGAACCCTTGTGAAGAACTTCTCAAATTGAAGCAGTTAACTTCTGTTGCAGATTATTTTGATGCTTTTAACAATTTTGCTGCTTGCGTGTATGGCATGGATTATGCGCTATTTTTGGACTGTTTTATTGGAGGATTACATCTTGAGCTTCGCCAAGAGGTAAAATCACGATCTCCATTTCTCTAATGCAAGGTGTTTCCTTAGCTCGCTTATTTGAAGAGAAGTTTCATCCTCACTCACCACGATGGCTCTCCACCTCGGCCTCTTCTAACATCATTGTTCAAAAAAATCCAATTCCACCTAATTCCAAACCACCTCACCAGGCAGCCACAAACATAGACACCAAGCCACCCTTACTGCGTACACGTTCAAAAATTACTCCACTACGTAAGTTATCTCCAGCTAAGATTCAATTTAGGCGTGAGTATCGTCTTTGTTTCACATGTGATGAGAAATTTAGTCCTGGTCATAAATGCTTTACCAAACATTATTTTCTTATTCAATTAGTGGAAGAAGTTTTGGATGATATGGACAACCCCAACACTAGTTCTATGAAACCTACTGTTGATTCTTCTTATCAATGTCAGATAACCGAACCGCTTCACTTGTCTTACAATGCTTTAACAGGCATTCCAACTCGACGATCAATTCATTTCTCTTGACAAGTCCATGGCCGTGATATATGAATTCTGATGGATGGAGGCAGCTCAGATAATTTTATCTACCCTGCTTTAGTCAAACGATTAGTTGTTCCTTTGTACAAAGTCTCTGATTTCCAGGTTCAAGTTGGTAGTGGAGAACTACTGCAATGTGAAGGCGAAGATCGAAACATGCCTGTCACGATTCAGCAACACACCTTATATGTCAATGCTTTTATGCTTCCTATTGCTAGTGAGGAATTGGTTTTGAGCGACATTTGGTTGGAGACTTTGGACACTCACTTAGTCAATTATAAGCAGAAATTTATTACCTTTATGTCTAATGAAAAATTGGTAACTTTACAAGGCGACACCACTCCTCTGATCGAACAATCATAGTTTCATCAATTTAAGCGCATGCACTCCACTCAAGCCATTTTAGCACTGTATACCTTACAAATGCAACCACATATTGCACCTATTTTGCCTCCTTAACAGCTCATTACTTCTTTAGCACCTGACTTGGCATTTGTGCTATAGACTTATCAGGATGTTTTTCAAACACCACAGGGTTTGCCTCCACCTCGTGATCAGGACCATGTTATTACTCTCCTTCCCCATACTGCTCCTATCAAAGTGCATCCTTATAGGTATCCTCATAGCCAAAAAGCTGAGATTGAAAAATTGGTGGCTGCTATGTTGGCTTGGGGTGTTATACAGCTTAGTACCAGCCCTTTTTCCTCACCTGTGTTACTCGTAAAGAAAAAGGATGGTACTTGGAGATTTTGCAATGATTATAGAGCCTTGAATGCTGCAACCATTAAGGATTCTTTTCCCATACCAACTATTGATGAGTTATTGGATGAATTACGAGGTGCAAAATTCTTTTCCAAACTAGATTTGTGCTCGGGCTACCATCAAATTCGAGTTCAGCAGGCTGATTGCTTCAAAACATCTTTTAGAACTCATCAAGGCTTATATGAATGGAGAGTAATGCCTTTTGGCTTAACTAACGCACCTGCTACCTTTCAAAGTTTGATGAATTTCATTTTTGCTCCAGTTTTAAGAAAATTTGTGTTGGTTTTCTTTGATGACATACTCATATATAGCTCTGATTGGCCCTTTCATTTACAGCATTTTGCAGCTTGTTTTATCCATTCTTCGTCAACATACCTTGTTTGCCAAATTTTCAAGTGTGTTTTTGGTCAAACCCATATTGAGTATCTTGGTCATATCGTGTCACAAGAAGGGGTCAGAATGGATGATAAAAAAGTGCAAGCTGTCTTGCAATGCCCTGTTCCTTCTTCTCTGTCCCAATTGAGAGCATTCCTTAGATTAGCCAACTACTATCACAAATTCATCCGTCATTTTGCAGTAGTGGCAGCCCCTCTCACGGATTTGCTAAAAAAAGGATGCTTTTCTTTGGTCTGACAGGTCCACTGAAGCCTTCCACTTGCTCAAACAGGCTTTAGATCAGCACCAGTCTTAGCACTACCTGATTTCTCCCAACCTTTTGTGCTATAAACTGATGCTTCTGGTTCAGGCATAGAAGCAATTTTGAGTCAAGCTGGTCATCCTATTGCGTATTTTTCCAAAAAGCTTTCAACAACAGCTCAAAAGCAGTCAACCTATGCAAGAGAAATGCAAGCCATCGTGTCTGCAGTGGCCAAATTCCGCCATTATTTATTGGGCCATAAATTCATTATTAGAACTGATCACAAAAGCCTTAAGGAATTGCAAGCCCAAGTTATACAGACCCCAGAACAACAGAACTAGTTGGCCAAACTTTTGGGTTATGAATTTACCATTAAGTACAAGGCTGGTAGGGAAAACCAAGGAGTTGATGCTTTATCTCGGGCATTTTTAACTCTCACCACAATTACCAGTTCTTGGATCCCTCTTCTCCAACAAGAGTTGCAACAGTTACAACCTATTTCTGAATTTTCTCAAGATGAACTCCTTTCTGGTCGCTTAACTATCAAAAAGGCCTATGGTTTTGGGATGATAGGGTCTTTATCCCAGCTAGTTCAGTTTTGAAAACTATACTTCTAAAAGAATATCATGATTCTGTCATTGGGGGTCATAGGGGCTGCCAGAAAACTCTCTCGGCTTTCAGCTCAATTCTTTTAGAAGCATATGGCAAGCTCAGTCAAAGTGTATGTCAGAGCTTGTTCGGTGTGTCAACAAGCCAAATATAGCACCTTACCACTAGTTGGTCTATTACATCCATTGCCTGTGCCAACTCAAACTTGGCAAGACATTGACATGAATTTTATTACAGGGCTGCCCTTGTCACATGGTTATTTTGTGATACTTGTGGTTGTGGATCGCTTATCAAAATTTGCTTATTTCATTCCTCTACCAACAGATTTTTCAGCACCTAAAGTTGCTGATAGTTTTATCCACACAGTGGTGAGTGTTCATGGTCTCCCACATTCCATTTTATCTTATCGAGATAAGGTATTTACAAGCAAATTTTGGGAGCAGATTTGTAAGCGCCAAGGTATCACAGTAGCTCGCAGCTCTGCCTATCATCCACAGACAAATGGTCAGACTGAAGTTCTTAATCGTTGCTTGGAAATGTATTTGAGATGTTACACACAGGCAAATCCAAAGGATTGGTATCAATTTTTACCTTGGGCAGCCTACTACTACAACTCTTCATTCCACACAGCTATTGGTATGTCCCCGTACAAAGTTGTCTTTGGCAAGGAACCACCTTCTGTCTTACGATATAAGCCTCAATCAGGTGATACACCTTCCCTCCAAGAACAACTTCAAACCAGAGATGTTTTATCAGACTCTTTAAAACAAAATATTCAGAAGGCTCAATTGAGAATGAAAATCCAAGCAGACCATCATAGAAGGGAGCTCGAATATAACGTGGGCGATTTTGTCTATGTAAAGTTGTAACCCTATAGACAACACTATCTACGTTTAATCTGGAATAAAAAATTATCTATGCGCTACTTTGGGCCTTTTTCAATTATAGAACGCATTGGACCAGTGGCTTATAAGCTATTTCTTCCTTCATCTGCTCATATTCATCCTGTTTTTCATGTCTCTGTCGTGAAGAAATGTGAGGGTTCACCTCAACCTGTTTGTCTTCCAGAATCCCTTATCCTAAACGAAAAAGGTTGCCCCTTACAACCTCAATCTCTCTTGGGAAATCGTATGATTAAGAAAAACGCTCAGTGACAAGAGGAGTTTCTTATTCAGTAATATTGTACTTTTCCAATGAATTATAAAATATTCTCCTTCAATAATACTGTACATATAGGTAGCAAAAATAAATAGTGATTAAAGGATTGTTACAAGTTACTGTGAAGAAGAAAATAACCAACGTACCCTTTAGTGCTAATGAGTGAACGTGAGATTAGAATGGTCTATATCTCTAAAAGTAAATAGTTTTCCAGGAACACTGATTATTCGCCTATTTCCTAAAACTTGTTATGATTATATTTATATATGTTTTAAGGAAAAAAGTAGGAAAAGTAAAATACACATATATTAAAATAATATAACATTTAAAAAAGAAAGATAAGATAATTCATGAACGGAAAATTTTAGAAAGCATATACTCCCTAATTTAAGCAAAATCTGGTTTTTCTGATTTTTAGAAGAATTTCTGAAAAAGTATACTACATCTATTCAAGAGCAATGTTATAAGGAATATCATCCCTAATAAATAATCAGAATAAAGGAGTAATATCAACCTCTCCTTTTAATCATCAATATAATATTTTGGAGTCATTTAAATCATAATGATCAAATCTTCCACTTGCAAATATTTCAATAAAGTATATAATGATCACCAAATTCATTAACAAAATAGAATCAAAACACATAAGTATAATATAATTAGAAATTCAATCAAATATCAGATTATATAAAAATCAGTAAATATTTTTAAGGGATGTGGCTTAAGGGTACCTCACCAAAATACAAAATGGATATTATATTTATGGATATCTCCTTTCCTTTATTTTGAAAGTTCAGAGCACAATCTTATTTCCTTCTCTCAAGCTTTTTTTGAAATAATATTCTTTTGATTTTGTTCTATTTGGTACAATCTCACATCATTTATTCATAGAAGGTTGATAATAATTACTTATAGTTTAATTTCAAGTGTATAGTTACCATTTAATTTAATTCCATTATAAGAATTTAGTTTTGCTTTATACAACATAAATGAGAAAATAAAAATTGACCTATATAATGAGAGATGGAACCGATTAGTTATTCCTTATCTTTAACATTAAATGTTCATATACTTATCTTTTAAAACTTATCTCTTTAAGATATAACTTCTTTACTTTTTAATAAAATTTTTTCATTCTAATTTGTCATAGTTTGACTTCGAAAGATATATATTATATACAACATATTTTAATTGTGATATCCTTTATCTATATATATATATATATATAAACTCATAAAATTAGTAATTAAATTTATTTTCTAGTAGTTTTTCTAATCAATTATTAAAAAAAATATATAAAATTGAAAATTAAGAATATAAACTAAGAATATAAAATTGACATTAGTGAATGAATTATGAATATAAAATGCCAAAAGTTTTGTATAAGAGAATTTCATGTATAGCAAGTGAAATGTCAAACAAATACTCTTATTCATAGGTAAGAAAAAAGAAAAAAAACCACACTTCAAAATTGTTCTTAAACAATTGAAAACTCAAACAAAAACTCAAATCAAGCACTAAAAAATATAAACACTTAAAACATCTTAAATTACTCAAAAACTTTATTTCTTTCTCCATCTTTGGATATCATAAAAAAGAAGCATGTTGAAAAAAATACCATTACCTTAGCGTCTTAGGTAGCTGCTATTCTCCTAGCTGTTACATGCGAAGACTTTCCGAAACAAAAGATATATGCAGTAAAACACTAAATACAAAATCTTAAATTTTTATTTTATTTTCATCCATAAAATGGTTACTATATAAAAATTTATAACCAAGACATTGTAAAATTATTTGATTGAGCATTTTATTAATAGATAGATAAAATTGAATAAAATAGATAACAAATATTTTTAAAAAATAATAAGCTTACCTTATTTTTTACAGATGTTTAATGAAATTGTATTCAAGAAAAGTAAAATCATTTTACAATTTTTTTTTTACTTTGAGAATCAAATAGAAAAAGAGTTAATTAAAATCCTTTCACTTTTTTCAACCAAACATAATATGTAATTAAATTTACTGGTCTTCTATTCCCTCATACTTTCTATGAACTAAACAGTATTTAGGAGTCTATAACACTTTCTGTCAATTAATTATCAAACATAATTAATTATCTACAACTGACTAAAAAGTGTGGTGGCAAGGTAGAATAAGTAATGATAGTAATATATGGTTACACTTCTTTTACTAATAATATTTGATTAATAGAAGTAATACAAGGTGATGCATTTGTTCTTTTCACATACCAATCCATCACCTCCATGAGAGGTTACAAAGCTCGACCCGGAATTAGTTGTGAAAAGACGATTTAAATTTTAAGCTTAATCCCAAATAGTCGTAAAAATTAATCTCTAATGAGTTTAAACTTTAGTTTGATAATCTTTTAATTTGAAGTTTGTGTTTGGAGACTTGTGTAACATATATATATATATAATATTATCATTAAAGATATTATCATCAAAGCATATTAAAAATATATTATTTACTTGAAACAGTAGGATATAGCATGTAAATTACTTGGGTTAGTTTTGAAACTGATTTTTATTATAAAACTAAACAACTCTAACAACTTGAACTTTGATATAAAGTTCAAAAACATATAAATATAATTTTATTTTTTACAAAATATTCACTCAATTTTATATCTATTTATTAAACATTCATCGTATATTTTCTAAGATTCTTGAAAAATCATTTACAAATAAACTTCCACTTAGTATTTCATTAAGAAAATTTGATAACTATTATTAGAGAAAATTATTCAATTTGGTTTTCAGTAAAAATAATATATATATAAAGATTAATATGTTATATTTGAAAATTTCTGTTTCGTATTTAAAAATTAAATCCTAATCTATATTCTAAAAAAATGGAACAATCTATTTTTTCAGTTTTTTTAATAATATATAATATAATAAACTTGCAGGCCAAGTATTGAGTTTTCTATACCTAATTTTAGTTCAACTTAACATAACATACGCTGTTTTGAAAAGGAATGGGTTATATAAATGATTAAACACTTTATTCTACAAACCATTGTTGACCAAATTATCATTCACAAATAAACTATGTTCAATTATGTATATATTAATTCATTCCTATAATAGATGACTCCGTCAATTCAAATGAAGACAAATTTAAAAGGTTGAAATTAAGCCAACCACACTTCCAAAGGACAACCAAAGCTATTGCTTCCTCTTTTTTTTTTTTTTTTTTTTTTTTTTTTTTTTTTTT